>Ga0099826_10000543_pt1 | contig 18737 bp, 11 predicted proteins | sample Mtrugardesep15_FD_76830 | JGI IMG/M metagenome (GOLD analysis project Ga0099826, IMG submission 76830) | Root nodule microbial communities of legume samples collected from California, USA - M. trunc garden sep15 | ecosystem: Host-associated > Plants > Roots > Nodule | place: USA: California... | reverse complement strand
TAGAATTCAAGAGTAAGTGATGCTTATTGAAGAACTTTTCCTTTGGCAAAAGCTAACAATAAAAGCTGATAGTATAATAAGCTTACTTTGAATTGACCGTAACTTCTTGCTGAACTTCCGAAGGACTTGAATCTTCTTCATCCGATTAATTTCAATGGAATCACTGAAATTGATAGACAAGTCAAGATCACTTCTTTCATTGAAAATGTCCATTACAAATGATCCATATTCTTCCACAACAGGGGAAACCATACTATTGCCTGAAGGGAAAATAATGTATTATCAAAGGAAGGCTTTGTTTTAGTTAGGGGATAAACTAAAAATTGAGCTATAATTGAAGTAAAAGGACCAATAGGTGTAAAATGAAAATGACAGATGATAAAAAAATAAAAAATAAAAAAAGAGGTAAAAGGTCATTTTAATTTTAAAACAGCGTGATTTTGTTTTCCTATTTTGGCACAGGGGGGGAATTGTAAGATAAAATTAAATTGAATGTTTCAACCAATAACTGGCAGTGGCACGTTAGTAGTGAATGAAATAAATAGTCAATGAGCAAAAAAAACCAACAATTTCGCAATTCTGACATTGTTAAATGTTCAATCCCAATGCAAAAACTGCTTCTCTACCAAAAGACGTGTTTCCAATATGAAATCAGAAAGAAGAAATGGAGTGAATCAGGCCAATTCAATCAAAATGGGAAAAAAAGTTTGGCAGTGTGATTTCATGGTCCATTAGATGAGCCAAAGCACTACATAGTTTCATATTGGGTTTAGTAAATATTTCATTAAACTCATCAAGTAGTGAATCAAATAGTGCACGTAAATGATAAAGAAACATTGAATAATCAGTGCAATTAGATCCAATCACGTAATAAATATATTACCAACTTCTTAGATTCTTTTGAAAGCAAATTTTGCAAGCTAAATTTTTTAGGAAACAGGAAGAAAAGATTACCATATATTTCCTTTGCCATCATATTGAAGATGCGAATCAAATCTCTCCTGTTCTGATAATGAACTGGTTTTGGACAATCTCTATCATAGGTATCACAAAGAAGTGCATCTAAATCAACTATACGTGTAGAGTTGAAATTGATCTTAGCTAATTTCTCAGACTCGAGCTTCTCTGCAGTCTTTAGATGGTCTGCGAAAAGAGATAAATGAGTAATTCACTGCTTCAAATTTAATATAGCCTTTGCCTATATTTGACGCACCAATAGGTAATGAATAAATAAATAAATAAATAGGGAAATGATGCATTCCTAGGAAGGTGACTTCTTCAGTCTTTTGTTTTTCTCTACAAACTTGTTTGGATAACCAGTCTAATTAAGCGCTTATTGTATAGGTGTTTATGCATATAAGCTATTTCTATAACAAAATACATAATAGAGTAATTGTTTCAATGTAGGCTATTTTAAATGATGCTCACTGATGAAAGCTCAATTTTTTTCAATAAAAGCAAAAACCATCACATTATATTATCATGTTTTCAACCCTTAAAACGAAAGTATGATAGTCAGCTCTACCTATAATAACCTTCAATTGCACTCAGTTCAATAAACCAAACGAAATCATCGTCTCTACTCTTCTCATTCATCAATCCCGTAGGCTACATATATTAATTAAAGTCTAGTCTAGTAATAATAATAATAATAATTTTCTTTCTTGAAATTCAGATAATTAAGAACGGATATAACACAACAAGAATTTACATACACAAGTATTAAATAGGAATGAAGTGAAATTGCGTACCTTCTTCTTCATTACTTATGGTAAACGTTTGTTTGCTTTCCTCGGGCAACTCCATTGTTGCTTGCTTCGAAACCTAGAATTTGTAGTGCGGGGAAAGGAGGAGATAATAAATTGAAGAGAGAGTTGTTGTGATGTGAGGGTTTATGGAAAAAGGGAGTAATAGGGTTCGTAAATGGATGGATCTGCGGTTGCGAGGAGGAGGAGAAGCGTCGCACGAGAGAGAGGGAATAATTAGGGGAGGTGACGGTTGCAGTACGGATAATTATTTTGTTTTATTATTTTTACTGTTCGATTGAAATCATTCGCTACCTTTTACGGACGACTAGGATCACCTCCTAAAATCAAATCAATGTACTGTAGTATAGTGCTCCATATGCCATGATTTTAATTCATACAATAATATTTAAAAAATAAATAAATAAATACCATAATATATTTATAATTAGGGAAATGTTAACCAGTGCACCGCGGCATCGGTTAAATAATTACTAAACCATTGACCCGTGCTAACGCACTAGTCATTTTAAGAAGTTAATATTCACCGTTAGAAATAAAACAATGTATTTCGCTTGAATGTTAAAATTGTCGTAACTCAAATCATAATGTTAATTACCATAGACGTTGGTATTATTCCATAATTCTAGTACATCGTTCCTGTTACTTTAACAAAGGTGTAATAGGTGTGAGCAGAGTTTGATGGTTAAAATAAGGAGTACTGCTTATAACGATAATTCCAAAACTGATGCATTTGAAGTCGAATAAAATTAGGAAATGCCCACCATTTTAGGATAAAGATTAATACAACAAATATGAAATTATTATTTTGTTGGGCACTTGATTTGACTTTACAATTGGCGTGTAAATAGAGAGGGCGCAAAATTAATGACTTACAAAGTCTGACTTAATATTTGAATAAAATAAAGTGGTAATGACAAAAACAATCTTGAAGAGGTGTATATCACCTGCAACTAATTAGGCAAGAAATGTGGATGAAATCCACTACTTGATTCAGTCACAGAGATTAGGTTTCGGAATTTTTGTTGTCATAAATAGAGGAAGCGGAGCACATTGTCTGCAACAACAAAAAAATTAGATGAGGATGAAATCTCTTAGTTGATTGAGTCAGAGTAATTACGATTTTTGTTTATAATTATGGTTGTTTAAGATATTCTAAATTATTTACGTCGTGGATTATTCGATATTATAAAAAATTTGGTATATAAGATACATTAAATAATTTATGTATTTGGTTTAAATTTTTGACTAGATACACAGATTATTCAATGTATCTAAAAAAATCAATTTTTTTCTTATAAATAAGACCGGAGGGAGTATTTGTGAAGAAAAATTGTTACCAATAAGCAATGTGAACGGAGCTTGCTACACTTTGATCAAGCATTTGTTTTATTGCTTTTCTGAAAGATTTGAGCAAGCATGTGTTAATAATATCATTTTTGTTGACAACATCAAAGATATATAGTTGGCTCCTCGCATAGAAGGGTGCGTGTTGCAGCAACGGAGTCACATTAGGGCATAGATGGGTCACAACCCACTCCACACAAAAGAAGTTATTCTACGGAAAATTACTAGAATATCCTTGTTTTTTAAATAATATTTGGTGGTTCACCATTTTCACTCTCTGCACATGATATGATGACACTTTCCATTTACTCGAAACACGTAAAAAATTATTTTAAATTTTAGAAAAATGTAATGTAATTTATCGATGATCAACTTTGTGTTTAATGCTTATGTTTATTACAATGTAATTTTTTTTTTTTCTTATAGTAGTATGTTATATTTTGTGTTGGTGGGCCGCTCGAACTTTTTTCCTAGCTCGCCACTATTTTCTATTAGCCATCAATGCATTTAGGAAATTCTACAATAACATACAAGATGCAATAATATATAATTCACCAAAAATAATAATATGTGATCGTATATTATAAAGTGTTGTCTTCTATATTATAAAGTGGGTATCCGAGGTTCAAATTCTAGGTTCTCTATATTACAATGTATTGTTTATATCAATTGAGTTAAATTCTATGAGACATGCGTTGTTTTTTATTATCAATGAAATTAGCCCAGTTTACAATTATTGATATTATTTTTATCATATTTCAAGTTGATTATTGAAATTGCAAAATTATTATAAAATTAATTTTTTTATGGTATTTGCTGGGATTATAATTTATAATGATACTTAAATTTGTAATATCATTAGTGCATTTGAAACCAATTGAATAATGTCAACAATGAAAGCAATAATTGATCCAGACACAGTGATGAATCTCATTAATGCATTACACTTTTTAGATTCATTCAATTTGAGGGACAAATTGAGTATTTATAAATATTCCAATTATTTAAATTATATGTCCTTGTGTCTCAATTTCTTTTGAAGGAAAAAGTTTTATTTTATCTTTTTTGTTTTTGACCGAATTTTCATTTTATTTTAAATATAATAGTTTATTTTAAAGACTTAAATTTATTGTAGTAAAACAATTCAACAAAAGTAAGAAATATTTTTTTGTAAAAAAAGGCATAAACTAGAAAGAAAGAATGGATGCACAGCCTTAGCAGCAGACAAGTAAAGAGTGTAAAGTGAGACAGAGGAGGCAGCAAGCAACATTAACGATCCGTTGCAGCAGGTTAGTTGTTGTGAATGTTCCAAAAAGCAAAGCCAGTTGCAGCGTTGTTGCACGCACAGTAGTAAAGTGTATCCATGCGCTGGCTCTCACTACTATTCCTCTCTTCGTTGCTCCACCAAGTATTGATTCAACCCACCACTTCTATATTCCTATTGCTTGCCACATAATGGGACTAGCTCATCACCATTCATTCATAGATCATATACCAAAGTATACTTGTTTGAATTTCAATCTAAATAATAGCACTATACTATATTCCAATAACTATTTTATTGCACTCCAGTAAGTAATAAGTTTCAATCAATTAAAATAAAACTGACCCAAAACATTCCGAGTTAGATGTCTGACTCAAACAATTATCATTGGTATTGGTATTTACTTGCCTAGAGTAAATAAAGATTAAAAAAAAATTACTTCACGCAGTAAATTACACATTCACACCGTAGTAAAAAATGTTGGTGGTGGTTGGATCAAGATAAAACAGTCCAAAATACAATGTATGTTTTGATTGAATTAACCGAAATTTCAAGCTTGAATTTCTGATGGTCTGGTTTCAATCAAACCATCATCGATATCCTTGAATGTGTGAATGCCCGAATTGGTGCTTCAAACCCAAATGAAAAACTCAAAAAGGGAGGAAAAAAAAATAAAGAAAAGGTTAAGGAGAAAATAATAAAAGTTCGTTTCATCAATATTCTCTCCAGACCAATGTCCGAGCGAGCAAATTAACCAAAACACAAACATACAATCACAAACAAACACTAGACATGTTTTCTCTGCTTATGAAGACTTGTCTCCAAGCATAGTACTATTCCTTTTTTCAACTTTCCCTCTGGCAGTAAAAATAACAGAGCGGTAGCATCAAATCCCTAAACAAAACTAAAAGCTATTCAAATATCCAATCGTAGCAGTGTTTAAAAAGGCAAATAAGAAAGAAAGAGTTCTAAATTTGAGTCAACAAGAGTGGAAAATCAGAGCATGAGGAAGACGATGCTGATGGTGGTTATGGTTATGTTGGTTAGGAGATTCTTTCTCAATTCGCCATCGAAGATGAAGGAAATCATCCACAGAACATGGAAGCTTGAGAGGACCATTGGTATGGTAGCCATAAACATCATAAGCTTGGTCGAGAAGACGCTTGAAAAGTGGATGGTAAAGATAAGAGATAGGTATGACAAATTTCTGAGAGCAAGAACCACCTTCTTCTTCTTCCTCCAAACCCACTTGAACTGCAAGCCATCCCTTCTTCACTTTCATCTTCTTATCTTCCTGCATGATTTGGATAATAGGTTAACTCTTGCTTCTTCGTATGGTGTTGGTGAAGAGAGAATGAGTGTGAGACTTTGAGTGCAAAAGCTAAGGGAATGAACCTTAATATATATAGCAATATTAAACAAATTATTATTTTTTAAATGTTTTTGTGGGTGTAAAGAATTAAAGTAGTAATAATTTTATTTATAATAAATATGTTTTTGACGTGAAGTATCTACAGCTATGTTGATTAATAATCTCGACTAAAGAATTTTATCGATCACTTTTAATCAACTCTTTCATTTTAACCATATTTTTTTATCTAATGAGATTTGTACGTACATGATATATTACTTACGGATTTAAATTCTATTTTAGTGCAACTATTTATTGTCGGTAAAGTAGTAATATTTGTTTGTCGTTAACTTTTTTATTCTTAGAGAAAAAGATATGGCAATTCAGAGTTTCATCGAAAGATAAGCAAAACAAAAACAATTTCTTGGTGTGTGTATAGTAAAATAGGGGAATAAAATGAAATGAAAGAATGGTGGTGGTGGGGACTGGGCTATTTGGGGGTGGACAGTTCTGTGTGGCTGTGTGGCGACCCTTGCGAGAGTGGGAGGGTAACAATCAACAGCGAAGTCAATTACAAGAGAAACAGAACAACTCTTGGAATGAGTTGGGGTGGGGATTGTGACGGGACTTGTTACTCGTGTCCTGCCTCTCAAATGTAACTAGTCTCCACTGATTTTTTTTAGTTGATTATGTAGTCTTATTGGTTGATATAGTCTCCATTGATTTGATTGTAAATAAAAGCAATCAACGAGTATGATTTTTATGCATTTTCTATGTAATAATTATCACGACTAAATATGTATGATTTTGGAAGAAATTCATTCAAGTTAAAAATTTAACCGTGATGAGTAGTCAGACCAAAACAGTTTTGGATACACAACTAATCAAAACATTTGTAATTGTTACGTAAATTAAAAATATTAATTTATGTGACAATTTTAAAAATTTTAATTGGTTATAAGTGTAAAATTGTTTTGGACCGTCAATCTATTCTTATTAATCTCTAAAGTTTAATAGTTTTTAATGATTCATAAATTATGATTAATTGAGAGTGTAAATCTTTTTACACCAAAATTTATGCTCAAATTGTTCTTAAAAAATGTAGTATCATGTTTTTTTTAGAGGATAGTAGTCTCATGCTGAATCTATATAATCAATTCGATCTCAATTCTAAGTAATTTTTAATAAGATTTATTCTTTTCTTTTTCTGAACAAATGATTTATACTTTTCAAGCATAAATAATATTTTGGATGCATTTGTTGGGTTAAGTAGCAAGGAGACATTTTTATTTTGGTAAAAAATAAACAATTTTTATAAAACTCTAAAATTTCGATTACAATGCATAATATATGCAAAGTTCATTGTTCAAACCCCGCCACCATCAAAAAAAAGAAAAATTGTCGTATTCGAACATCAAATCTTACATATATCATGTATTGTCTTTACCAACCGAGCTAAGCTCGAGGGCCAGGGATAGACACATCTCACCACTCTAAATATTTTTTATACAACATTCATGTTTAATTTAATTAATTTGAAATATTATTTTAATTCATTATTTTTTTGGTAAATCTTTTTATTTGAAGTCATTATTATATACCTGGATCCACGACCGTAAATATTATAGTGCTTAGTCGTATTTTTTTAAAGTAGTCATACTTCTTTTTTTTAATATATAGTCCAAATATTTTTTTCCCATTATAAAATAATTCTTATTTTATTTAAAAAAATTAAAAAAAAAATGTTTATTTTGGAAATTAACCGTTGCTACTTTACCAAAAAAGTTGACTCACTAGAAACACATAAATGTTTTCCAACTTGAAGGGTCAATATTTTTAGGTATCAGTGTATATACATGTACTACCTTTTTATGTACCAAAGAAAAAAAATGTACCTTTTGATTATTATAATTATAAACAACTTAATCAATATTACAATTGTATTAAGTTTTTTTTTTTGTTGAGAGCATTGTATTAAGCTTTTATTATAATCACTTTGACTCAAAATAATAAATTAAAAATAATAATCTGAGCCCTTAACCAAATGATTTTTTTGGAACCAATTGTTTTGTATAAAAAAATATATGTTTCGAAATTTATTACGAGATATCTTTAGAGATGTTACGTCTTACACAAACCTCGATTACTTCATGAAATGTGTAAAGAAAACCCTGTGGAATTAAGGTATGCAGTTGGACATGAAATTGTTTTGTTTATAAAAAAAAAAAAAAAACTTGAACCAAACATTTATACGATCATCTATGATTATTTAAAAGATGTCATCCTTCTTTAATTTTTTAAGAAAAGAAAGGGAGTAAAGGGATTTCTGGCCACGACGTCTTAAAATATATGAATAAAAGGAAAAGAGATAGACAAGAACCAAAACTCTCAAGTAAAAGAAAAAACATAAAAGACAAAGCAAAACAGATAAAACTGTCTAAAAGTCAGAGGAACAACTTTCCACCAAATTATTAGCGAGACGAGAACCTACCTTAAATCTTATGCAAGTCACCATCTGTTGCATTAATGTGTTCTTCTTTTTCCTTGGAACCACTCACTAAAATGGTTGATTTGTGTTTACCAAAACAACAATCTCTTCCTTCTCACCCATTTTAGCCCATGAATCATTTAAAAAATTCATAATTTGTGGAAACAAGCTCTAAAATTTGCATGTCATGGTTCTTGTCATGATTTAAAATTTAACGACTTGAGTTTGTCATCATTATTGATCTACCTAAAGGTGATGTTTAGAATGGGAAAATTGTGATCTTTCCCATCTTAGATCAATTTAACATGAGCCATTGATTTAACATTAACAAATATCAATGGATATGATTGTTCTATATCTTTACATGAAACTTGGATGAATTTTAGTAATACAATATTATATAATTTTTTTAAAAACTGTGGTAAGTCACCTAACTTTTACATATTTATATATTTCGAAAGAATAAAAAATTGTGTTATAATGTATATTTCTCAAAAGAAAAAAAACTTTTGTTTTCCGAAACCAGATCTGAATATTATTTTTTTACTTTCTTAAAAAAATGCTCAACTTTTTTATTATATATATATATATATATATATATATATATATATATATTTACGTTGTCGATAAGTGTTAGTTCAATTGATAAATTTTTTGAAATTGTTAGATCGAGTGTCGTGATGGATTCGAACCCTAACTCTTTTACTTATATTTATTAATATCTAATGATTATCGTCATTTCATTTATCTATAACAAAATAAATACATTTAGGTTAAAAAAAATTATAGTCCAGCTTTCATTAGTGACATTAAAATTTTATTGTAATGGTAAAGGAATAAGGAAAACAATATAGCAAAACAGGTACTACAAGTAATAATAATAGATAGATAAGATTGTAACAAATAAAAAAGATAGATAAGACAAAATTGATCTAAGATAGGGAAATTTTTCCATTACTCTATGCTAAAACCCGCCTTACCAAAAATTTCACGAGCATTATCTTTCAACCAAAGTGATTCTATTGCCACTTCCTCGTGAATCTCTTCACAAATATCAATTTTTTCTTGATCTGAAGAGGATTCTTGTAAAGCTCTGTTGCCACCCATAAGCTCAAATTCTAACATTGCCAAACATAGCAATATACTAAGAAAGTTATCACCAAGTCCAACCATAACACATACTGACATGATGAATCAGTATCATAGTAAATTTGTTGGATCATGTTAACCGGTGGTCTTGGGGCACTGGTTAAGGAAGCAAAAAAAGGAAACTTTAAATCAAAAATATTATTTTTTTTCAACTTTTAATGCATTGATTACACACCTCTCAATACAAATGCTACTATATTTGACCCTTTAACCAATGTCTCCGAGACACTGGCTAACATTTTCCAAATTTGTTTTTGTAAAAAACGGATAACAGTAACTTTTGGAAGACACAATTGTATTCTAAGCAACTAAGCAAGATATCACTAGGCGTGACAAGCTGAAAATTATAAGATAGAGGATTATATGTTAGGACCATGAGTAGTACAATCATATCATCGTATACTACATTTTCATCTTTTGCGCTTTTTAATTATTGAATGTCATATTAATTTTATCACAACCTATGGTGAATTGGTCCTCATTGTTGATTATACTCGCATTTATTTATTGGGTCTGGTTAACATTCTCCTTATTCATTTTCATCTGCTTTTACTCAAGCTTGCACTTTCTTTCTTTTTTTTTCAAAAAACATTATCTCTTTTTTTCTTTGATTGGTTTTCACCTTCTTGTTGTGGAATTATATGGTACATTCTGACGTGTTTAATGGTAATTAAACAAATGTTCTTAACTTAACCTGGACAAAATGATAATGGTCACCATGCACAATAACAAATCATAGATACTCCTATATATCAATGTCCCCTTACCATCGCTTTTTGAAAATTTTATAGGATTTCTCAATGCAATGCTATCCGCAAGATCAGCACAAACACATTCCAAAAGTAGTGTCACTAACTTCTTTTTACTTCTTCCTTTTTAATTTGAAGACCACTGATTAAAAATCATTTTAACCCATAAAAGATAAAATTAAAAAGAAAACAATTGTAGCACTAAGAAGTAATAAGACAACACTGCACAGTCACGGTTGTAGTCAAAATCTGTCGTCTTCTTGCTCATAGTCTATGTGCATGTACGGTACGGATGTCCGGCCATTGTAATTTAATAAACAAATCAAGGATTGTTGCTTTTTATTATTTTTTGGTAAAGTTGTTTTGTCAGAAAACAAACAAACTATATTTGACCAGAAAAACTATATATACTGTTGTTATTTTTATGTCAAAAAACTTCTTTTTTTTTTTTGAAGGAATGTCAAAAAACATTATTATCTTTTTGTTTGGTATAGTTGATTTTTTGTATATCTCTTCATAGTTTATTATTTTAAATTATGGCATATGTATATATAGTCAGCAGCAGCAATCAAACAAAGTAAAATATTAAGTAAAATATTTTCTTTGTAAAAATAACGGTGGATGGAAACTGTATATCTTAAATTTATATCATTACTTACGTCAGATTTACATTATTTTATGGTTCGTGGATTCATATTCACATATATTGCATGATATTTTGTCGTATATGTCTATACAAACAATAACAAGACATTAATTTATTTCACAAAACACTATAGAGACTACTAAACTAGAGTTTGATTTCCAAATACAAACATTATATATAGGTAAAATTTGATTCATATACTACTAAAAGAAATCGTATTATTATATAGTTAGTTATTTCAAAATGCTTTTTCGGTGAATTGTTGCTAGTAATTCCAAAGTATTAACTATCCAAACAGTATGCTTCTAAAAAAGGTGATTTATTGCTCCAATGTTGAAATTAAAGACAAAATATAACTTCATAGAAGAAAATTTATTTCTTTTGACGCCAAAATTGACATTTTTAAGGGAATAAAATGTGAAAAATAAAGAGATCAAAAAGTTCAATTAATAGACACTATTTATTAGATATTTCTTCTAATTATAGTTATGAAAAAGAAATTAGAGTTAGACATTTATCTATTATTCTTTTACGAAATGGTTTGATTCACAAAAAAAAAAGAGGAAATGCTTTGATGGGTGGTACTAGTAGATGGTGGAATTAAGCAAAATACAAATGAATGAATCCATTTTTAAACTCTAACTAACTTATCTTATTATATTGTGTTGTCAAATTAGAAAAGTTAGTTGAAGTATCTACCGATACCTTTCAATTGTGATTTCATTTCTTTAAGCGATTATATTGTGGAATAAATTATTTCCTCTCATTATGAATTTCTTATCTACTCCAAAAAACCGTTAAATATGATGTAATTTTAAGGGTTTTTGAGATACTAAACTAAGAAATGCATAGAGTAAGGATTAAGACAAAAAAGTAAAAGGTTAAAATGTGTAAATGATTTGTTTGATTGATTGAGCGTGTCTAATGGAATGTACAAGTTCAGTATTTATATACAGCAAAACACTGGTTGTACTGGACAAAAAGACATTGCTTACAATGATTAGCTATGGTTGACTATTTGTGCATGTATTGCGCATGAGCTTTCTCTCGTTGAGGGGGTACGTGGCGCCCCACATTCGACTTGCAGGTTTCCACTTCATGGCATGATTCATTGACAAAGTCCACATATGCGCAACTTTCCACAATTGCCTCTATGTGCTCGTCACTTTTTTTCTTTCGGTCAGTGGCACTACAAATGTTAAACACGAGTTAAATGTCTCATTATCTAGTTCTAACTAACCCTGGTGTCTTCAAGACCTTTGTACTCTTCAATAGACTCGAGAAAGAATCAATTGACCTTTGTTCAACTGTGATATCACTCGTCTAACCAATCATTGACCGAAAGAAATTAGCATATCCTTAAATCGCATATATGTCAATTTCGAGCAACTACGATAATTTGTTTTGAGTTGTAAACAAATTGTATACTATCAGTTCAAATATATCTTCATTGTTTGCTTACAAACTCCGATATATGATTTATCTTATCTACTGTTATTAGTATTTCCAAACAAAATTTTCATTCACATTATTGTAGGGGTTAATAAAATGTGGAATAATTAAACCGTTAGTTAGTCAGTACGGTCACATTTCGTGGTATTAGTTGAGTTAGTGAGCTTACGTATTAAATGTTAATAGTAAGAATTGCGAGAAAAAATATGAACTATATAGTAAGTGTTGAGAATCTGTTTAAATTCACATTAATTTTACGATGTATTGAGTAAACTTGGTAGCAATCAATAACAGAATGTGATCAAACAAGTCGCAAATAATAAAAATAAGATAAAAGAGAAGAAGAATGAACATCACTACATTTGTTTATCTAGCTCGATCCAAAATAATCTACGTTTGTGAGAGAGCGACTCTTTAATCAAATATCAATGAGTTTTTTACAAAAGGATACTCGGGTTACAAGAATTAACATTCAATAATAATTCATCCCACAATGTATTGAAACTATTATTATTAATGAAATGCTATAAGCATATTTCCCTCAACAACAAAAAAATCATAATTATACCATTTTCTCAATCTCATTTTGTTACTGAAAGACTCAATTATTTCATTCACCAATTTGTTTATAATGTTTTTCAACCCAGATTCTACCACAAAAACACTAAATTCTTAGTCTTTTATTTTTTTTTAAAGAATTTTCTCTTTTGATAAGCCTTAGTGTGCGTCAATCTCACCTCATTTCATAAGACAAAAACTTTACATTATATCGACATTGATATGTTTGTCTTGCACTGCAAGAAACAACTTATAGAGTTCAAGACTTGCTAAACAAAAAGGTAAATAAGTGAGGTAACCGCCTAACTTATCATGCACTTCAAGAAATAACATTGCGACTCATATTAACCATTGATCACCTTCTTGATGGTCCTTACATCCAACTACATTTTGTAGTCTATAATATTTCACTTTTACCTCTTTAATCCTCATAATATTTTCCGCGCGCCTTCTTTAAAAACATGCAACCTAAGTAGTACTACCTTAGGATTAGATTATTTCATAAAACATTTTTATAAAGATATAGCAGTTATAGATTATATAGACTTTTCTTTTACAAATAGATTACATATACTTTCTTTTTGGGATAAGATTATATAGAAAAAAGCATAACAACAGAATTTTCGAGTCCTAGTGAAAAAAAAATATATAGAACTTTCGAGTATTACAGTATTACATGATCTGAACCCAGAATATAATATTAGGAAACTTAAAATAAAGGTATGATGAGTCGTCTTCAAAAGCACTTTGATGATAGGTCATGGTGTGTGATATGTACAGACGTGAAGTGCAGGAGGTCGTTGTTATTGGTGGAGTCGGTGGAGTGGACATATCCTTTGTACCATCTGTTGTACTGCTCGATACTTTGGTCCATTTCATTTTCATGATGCCATAGCCCACAAATATCTTTGCTAACTTTTCATGTAAATCATTTGTTTACTTTTTTCTTTCATCGATTCACTTCCATGTGGTAATCTAATATATTATCTATTAAGTGCGTATATATGTAAGCAGGTGAAAATGGACGGGGACAAGTTAAACTTTAAAAATCTACTATCATAGGCTTATATTAAGAGACAGATCATCTCTTAAAAAAAAGAAAAAATGTCAGAGACAGAACTTAGTGTTTTTTTTTTTTTGAATAATGAAAACTTAGTTCCCGTTCCATGGATGCAAAAACTTTCTCAAATTAAAGCGTGCACGAGTGGAATTGTCTCTATCAACAATTCAAGATAAAATTTGATACGACAAAATTTTAGAGCATATACAAAGGTAGTACATGGCATGGGCTATGGGACCATATATATATCATACCCGATTGCTTTCACAATTGATCTCTTTGTAATGATGTTCATATTTTTTGCGATAAACACGAATGACTAAATTAAAGAAGAATGAGTGATCATCTATCATTGGCCGGCGGTAGGTGTTGGAGCACTCATGCCAACATTCTTTGTGAATCCTATACGTAGGACTTACAAATATTAATAATTACATTCACCATTTTATTGGAAAAAATTCATATAAATTTTGTGTATTTGATGAAAGGCAAAATCAAGATAGAAAGTAGCGTGAAGAGAGAAGTTACAAATAGTAGTTTTATAAATTCACGATCAAAAGAGTTACAAATATAATACAATGGTGGCCCATTATATAACGAAACACATACTTTATCATTTTATGTATGATCTATTTATAAAGTTTAAATTCACAATAATTTCGTTCGATAGAAAAATAAATGTCAAAGAAAATATTAAAAATGAAGTGTTTCTAACACTTCACCTTGACTATTTATTAGGTGAATGCTAGGTGCATGTTTAGCTCTATATAAGAGCATCTCTTTTAAATTGCTCCTCAGTGACCCATGCATATCTCATTTATCTCTTATTTATTGAAATGATTCATGCAAGCAAGTCAACCATTCTTAAGAAAACCATTTCAATGAAGACTTTTTTCTCCTTCAAAAAAAAATGAAGACTTTTTTCTTTACCAGTGAACACGTGTTACTATATTTTTGAAAAAACATATATTTAAACATGGTGATTTGGATCTAAAATCATCTAATGCATTGCACAATAACAAATGGCCTCACTTAAGTTAAATGATGTGATATATAGGTGACTTGAATCTCTCCGTCTTAATCATGGAATCGAGACCAAGAATTAATAATTATAACTTAATTATAAGATCCTGCACAATTTTTTTAATCAATCGCCAATTTTCTCAAATTACTCTCTTATTCAAAATAGTTTTTAAGAAATCAAATAAATTTTGTTATTTTTGTTAAAGTTCTTTATGTTTTTTCTATAATTTTACAAAATAGTGAAATGTGAATAAATACACTTATACAACTTATTTATACTATACCATATAATTATTAAACTATTTAATGAAATGAAGTGTCCCAGGAGCATTTTCCTAAAATGAAAATATAATTATAGTAAAAATTCTAAAATTTTCTTCTAGAACTTTTACTAATTTCAACTTTTTCAAGTAATAAATAAGCTTTCTAGCTGTCACACTTGACGCAATATGAATTGAACCAAAAGATCGAAAATGCTATAAAATAAAGATGGGAATGTTGTGTGGTGTGATTTGGAAAGCAGAATGGCATCCAATGATGGTGATTACTCCCTACGCTCTAGGCTGGGGTACGTACGGATGGGTCGATGCCAGAGCAATAGCATCATTCATCGTTGAAGATACGTATACGTAGGGGATATAAGAGCAACGATGATGTTTAAAATGGAGGAAAATAGAAGTAAGAGAAAACAAATCAAAAGAGAGTTTAAATTGGAGTGTAAAAAGCTAGAGGATTAAAATCTGATATATTCCCTCACTTTGTTAGGGTGATTTGTGAATGATTACATACAAGTATTAGAGAATGATAAGCGAATGATAAGTGTATTCATCGAGGACTTTATTAAATTATGAAATTGAATTGAATTTTACAATAGATAATTGCATGCACTTTTATATTGGCATATGCTAACAACAGTTAGTTTAAAACTAACTATAAATAGAAAGCACTAACTAACAAACATAGTAGAAATAATTTGAATTATTCTCAACACAAACGTTCTATTTAAAACTGGACCAAGACCCAATTCGATCATAAATCACGATTTTATTTTTGAATGATCCACAATCCAGTTATATATTATGAACCGTACTGTTTTCAACAACACACATGATATGTGATTAAAGCACGATTCTCTTGATTATTGTTTTTTTTAAGAAACCATAACGTCGATTTGTGAGTCACATTAAATTAATCACAATCAAATAACAATTTCAAACTCCAGGTACCTTTACATTTCACCTATAAAATGATCCCCTCGTGGGTGAAAGGTAAGTTTTCTATAGTGGTAAAAATTGTAAACTCTCATAAACTGTGTATGAGGAGTCATTACATGTACACGGTCTTATCTTTGAATTCTCCTCTTTACTCAAACGGATTTGTTTATTTTCAAATGAAATGATCAAAATACCCCTACGTGACTTAAGTCACGATAGTGTAAACTTAAACTGAGTTAAGTCACGCTAGTGTTAATTTAAAAAAAAATCAGCGTGAGTTAACTCACACTGCCTTTTGTACTAGCGTGAGTTAACTCACGCTGGCACCAGAACAGACAGGCAGTAGCAGCTGTCTCTACCTTGTTCCATGTTTTGCAAAACTCATTCATTCATTCAACCAAAACTCGTAATTTACAGAACATGCATTCATTCAATCATAATTTAGAAACACAATTTTAACGAAATTAACGCAAATGTCATAAAATAGGCGCAAATGTAAATGGATTACATACAAATCCAACAAAATGTCAATAAAATACTACGAATATACAAACAAGTCCTAAAAATAAGACACTACTCATGTGGACTCCTAGACCTCCTCCTCGGAACTGGCTGCTGGTCAAACACGATATAATCGGAACGGAGGCCCTCCAAAATGCCGAGGAAGAGTGGATTTGAAACCACATCTGAAATCTGCAGCGCATGCTCCAATCTCTCTCGCATGGTGCTAATGACCTGCCTTGGATCGGGAGGATGTCTTCCCCAGTCCTGGTCAACAAGAACATCCTGGTAGACATGATGCTGCTGCTCAGGATGTTGCTGCTGAGGAGGCTTAACATGATACTGCTTAGGAGCATCAACATACGGGCTGAGGAGGCTGCTCAGGCTGATACCCCTCGTGAAACTGAGCATCATACCCCTCCTGATATTGATAACCCGGATGTAATCCATGCTGCTCCTGATACACCTGCGCCTGATAATGCGGGTCGTACTGACACTGTGTCGGGTCCATCGTCTGGGATGGACCTGTCTGTGACGTCGATCCCCCCGCAGTATCAACATGAGCAAGTCTCGTGCTGCCCACTCTCCGTCGACCTCAACCAGGAGGAGGGCGTAGTGCATCCTTCTCCCTACGTGCACTACCTGTAGGGGCACACCTCCCTGCCCTAAAACTGTCATTCCTCTCCTGCTCAGACATATCTACACAAAAAGCAAAAAATCTTTACTCATTAACACTATAATGTTGACAATGTCATTTGAATCCATAAACTACCACGTTGAACTCAAATTAACTATAATAAACATTAACAAATATAACTCTAAGTAATTACATCATTCACAATCCAAAAAAACAAAAAAAATATCAATGAGACATTTCATCGAACACGTAGTGTGTAATTTTCAAACAACTATGTAATCTACCAATTTCTAAACCTTAAACTACCACATTGTACCCTAAACAACATCTAAACAATAATTCCTAAGTTAATCCATCACTAACAATCATAATCTTTAACATGCAGGACAAATTTTTAAAAACCTAAAATTGTAAATTTTCAACAAAAATTCGAAAAATTAAACCAAAATAATGCAAAGAAGTAGAATAATCATCACTTACTTGATGTTGTGGACAAAATTTACTTTGAATGGCGCAAGATTGATGAAATTTGGATTTGGGGGTGAAACTTTCGTGTTTGGAAAAGTTGGGAAATGAGAGAAATGTGTTGTTGTTCTGCTGATAACAGACTTAAACAACGTAGCGTGACTTAACTCATGTGACGTGACTTAAGTCACGTTTCTCTTATAACTAGCGGGACTTAACTCCCGCTACGTGAGTTAACTTACATAAAGGTAAAATAGAAATTTCACTTGGGAATGAGCGAAGCCATTTAGATAAAGAGCAGGATTCCTTATCTTTTGTTGCTTCCAACTAACCCAGACCATATGTTACTTATTCAATCCATTTTATATCTCCAATTGGTTTAAAAAATGGTGAGGTTTAGCATGATAAAGGAAAGTTGTTTCCCACCATAGGAAAGATTTTTTTGACTGTTAGATCAAATGAGAAACGCATTTTAATCATACTCTCTCATCACTAGATTTTTCCACACTATCTTCTACCATCACTCTCTCCTCCATGGTCAATCACCCACCACCTCCACCACCATCATAAGGTCACTGTTTTTGTCCAAGCTTTCATTGTAACTCTTCAATTCTTCATGAATTGCAAAAGAGGGCTAAATCACAAACAATAATTAAATTTAGGGTTAATATGTTTTCACCCCCCTGTAATATGGGTGAGTTCCGGTTTTACCCCCTGTAAAAAAAAGAGTTTAGATTCCAACCCTGTAAAATAAGATTCTTTGATTTTATCCCCTGAACCATGTGACTGTGCAGAATTGCTGACGTGGTGAGCTGAGTGGCATGTTGACTGTGCATAACTGATTATGTGGTGAGCTGACTGTATAATTAATTTTGTTTTTCATTTTTTTAAAGGTACAAATAGCATTTGTGCCTATTTATTTTTTAAAAAATTTTTTAAAAAAAGTTCAGGATTTTTTTTTATTACGAAAAATATTTTTAAAAATTCCAAAATTTATAATTTAGGAAAAATATATATTTCAAAAACAAAAATTGAAATTATTTTCAAAAATTAGGAAATATATATTT
>Ga0099826_10000540_pt1 | contig 18754 bp, 6 predicted proteins | sample Mtrugardesep15_FD_76830 | JGI IMG/M metagenome (GOLD analysis project Ga0099826, IMG submission 76830) | Root nodule microbial communities of legume samples collected from California, USA - M. trunc garden sep15 | ecosystem: Host-associated > Plants > Roots > Nodule | place: USA: California... | reverse complement strand
GTTCTTTCCATAATACCATGAAGTTTCTTGTAAAAAAAACAAGAAATACCCATTTAAATGAGTCAGAAAGTGTTAGTTCAATGTGCAAATCGAAAAAAAGCACCACCGTGGTGCAACCGACAACCAGAAACAACCCTCACCCACAACGAACCTTAACAACAACATCTTCATCCTCAAATCTCCCATCTTCTTCAACCGGCGAATATCCTATAACAGAATCAAGAAGTTACATATACAACAACAACTCAAAGCAAAAGCAATGGTCCAAAACATCTTCATCATCTTCTTCTTCAATTTCTACCCACTCTTCTCTCGCAAGCCTCAAACATGCTCTTCCCGAAAACCCTCACATCTACCCTTTCTCCGATATCTCAACCGCCACCAATAACTTCTCCGCAAACCGTCTCTCCTCCAACTCCTTCCGCTGTTCTCTCCACAACCGCGACGTCGTCGTTTTCCAACGGAAATTCCGCCGTCAAATTGACCTCCCTGAGCTTCGTGATCGACTTGCTCTTATCTGCCGGAGCCACCATAGTAGTCTCGTGAAACTCCTCGGAGCTTCTGTCTCCGGGAGCTACATTTATCTTGTTTATGAGTTTGTTCCCGGTGCTAATCTTTCTGATTGTCTTCGTAATCGTCGGAATCCTAGCTTCACCGATCTTAATACATGGACTTCGAGGATGTTAATCGCTTCCGATCTTGCTCACGGTCTTGATTACGTTCATAATTTTGCTGGTTCTGGTTCTGGTTTTGTTCATAATCATATCAAAAGCTCTAGCATCATCGTTGCTGAAGAGAATTTCGGTGTGAAGATATGTCACTTCGGTACGTCGGAGCTTTGCGGCGAGTCTGTCGGTGATACTGCTGGATCGGACTCCGGGAGGAAGTTGAAGAAGTCCGGTAGCAAGGGAGTGAGATTTGAGGGGACAAGGGGGTATATGGCGCCGGAATTTCTTGTTACCGGCGTGGCGACGCAGAAGACGGACGTTTACGCGTTCGGCGTGGTGGTTTTGGAGATTCTGAGCGGGGAAGAAGCGGTGAGATTTGAATTGGAAGGTAATGACGGCGGGTATAAGAGGGTGAGTGTGGTGGAGACGGCGAGGGCAGCGTGGAAGGAGCACGGTGGTGTGAGAAAATGGGTTGATCGGAGGTTGAAGGATTCGTTTCCCATGGATGTGGCTGAGAAAATGATTAGGGTCGGGTTGGAGTGTGTTGCGGATGATCCGAATGAGAGACCGAATATGGGTCGGGTTTCGATGGAAGTGTCCAAGTTGTATTTGGAGTCGAAAGAATGGGAGGAGAAATTGGGGACTAACATTGATTTTTCAGTTTCGTTGGCCCCACGGTGACCCTAGTTTTTTATTTTGTTTATTCTATACACTTTTGTTAGGTAATCCACTATCTCTTTTTTTTTTAAGTTTTTTAATTAACTCCATTTAAAATGATAGATTAACCGATTGTATTAGGTCAATCGTATACTTGTTTTTATTACAAAAATGTGTAAGATTTTGTACATTTTGATAAATGTCAATAATATAGGAGAAAATTGCATACAAGAAAATTTTGGTAAGCATTTTTATTTACAACAAATTTTGATGGAATGTCTCAACTGGTATATTAACCCTTCTGAAGATACAAGACATTATATAAACCAATTTAATTCGATTTTAAAAAATATTTAAAGGTAGACCTTTGAGATTAAAAGATGATAAGCCAGGTTAATTTCATTTTTTTTTCAAGTAATTTGATTTTTTTATTAGTTAAGTCGACACTACCCCACTATCCACACAAGCTACTTCCATAACAAGAAATCCTAATCTCCACTCAACCATACTTTGTCAAAATCATATTTTTCCTCTTTGAAAACGGTTCTCTCTAACATTCTAATTCCCACGACCAAAAAACCTTTTAGGTTGTGTTTGTGAGTTGGATTTTAGAGTGTTTTGAAAGAGAAAGCTTGGAGTGTTGATTTTATATTTTAATGTATCTTTGATATATTAGTAAAAATAATTAAAAGAACAATGATACATGAACATATATCATTTTGTTCTTTTATTTTTATTTCAAAATATCAAATACATTATAATATCAAAATGTATACTTATCCTTCCAAAGCCCTTTAAAAACTTACTCACAAACTCACCCTTAACGATTGAAGACCCGATATGAGTATTTTTCTATGATTTTTTTCGCTTTTGATTGTTCTATTTTTGCAAGATTTATTAACTTAAAAAATAATTATTTATCCTTATTATTAAATGCAAATTAAAATTAAGTTTTTAAGCTGAAAATGCAATATGTTTAAATAGAGGAAAAAAGGGTTTAGTTACTATTGTGCTTGACAAGAGTGAACATCGGCTCTTACATATCTCTCGGTGCGATAGAGAATTCAAATTCAAAGCTATGTAGTTTTGGATAGAAAATGTTTGTTTGTCGGTTGATTTTAAGAAAATGGTTTTGTTACAATAAATGCGATTATAAAAGACGTTGTTGATATGATTAAGTAAAAAAATGACGTGTGAGAAGTTGATTGCGGTGAGTTTGATGATTTGTTTTAAAAGCGAGTTTGAGAACGATCAAGTTATACAACTTGTGTCCGAACAACTCGAGGATTAAAGAGTTATACATGCAACTAACCCACTTATAACGATTTGTTTTGGAAGTAATTTGAGAACAATCAAGTTGTGCAACTTGTGTATTGACAACTCGAGAATTAAAGAGATCTACATCCAATTAATCATTTTAAAATGAGTTTGATAACGATCAAGTTGTACAACGTGTATCCTGACAACTCGAGGACTAAAGAGATGCACATCCAATTAATCTTTTAAAAAATAATTTTTTTATTAAAATTATATTAAAAAACAAATTCTACAATCAAGTTGTATAACTTGCGTTCTAAAGACTAAAGGACTAAAGAGCCAATTAATCCCCTTTTAAAATTCAAAATATTTAAAACTATTCTAAAATTGAACTTTTAAAATGATCATGTGTTCTAAAGACTCATGCATTAAAACGATGTCTCATCAATTAATCATCTTAAAATAATTTGTTTTGAAAATGAGTTTGAGGACGAGAAAACTGTTAAAAAGATATGAGATACATAACTTTTATTAAGGGATGTGGATACATTACTTTTTTTTTACAAGAAATGCAAAACTTTTTTACAGTGATAATGTACATAAATTAAACTCTAAATGGAGTATAAAATATGGAATTCTTATTACAATGACCTCCCTTAAGGTTTTCTTAAACAACACAAGCATCCCTTCTAGTTATCAGAATACATTAACCTCCCCTCGTTCTAACACCATCAAACTTCTGTTTGATTAATATTTATTTTTTTAGAGAGATACGTCCTCTTGCTCAAAATCTTCTAGCTTCATTCCTGGTTTCACTAATTCATTCTTGGTTTCACTATTTTCACCAATTCTCCTTGTGTCATTCTTCTCCTACACTTTCTTTCTCTTTTCTCCTTTGTCACTTCACAACCCCAGGTTGAATATTTCTTATAACCTTTTTTTAAAAATAATTTTTCTGCTATATTTTGCATGTACGATTGAAATCTTTAATATTTGTTTGATGTGTTGTCTTTTATGTTTAAATGGGTTGTGCATCGGCAAAAAAATATCCAGTTTATCAACTAATAAAAAGGGGGTTGTGCTAGTTCGTTTAAAGTGAACCCTTTCCGTTTGTTGCTGAACTTGGGTTGCTCTAAAATGAGAGTTTAGGATGAATTTTATTTTTTGGAAGTGTAATTCTTTTTGGGTCAATTGGGTTTATCTGGATAATTTAAAATCAACAAAATGTGCTTCAGTGGTGGCCAAGTCAAATAATTAGTACTATTATTGAATTGTATGATGATTGTTTGGTTTGTGCACTCATGTTAAGGTCGTGAGCATGATGTGTAAGAGTTTCCTGTTCCACTCAAGTCAGTGAAAGAAAACACCGTTAGTGTGAAAGGGAGGGGCATGTCAATTTAACAACAAAATAAGGGAGGTTAATGTTCAATTAAAAACTAGAGGGGGTGTTTGTGTTATTTAAGAAAAGCTCAGGGGAGGTTAGTGTAATTTGCTCTTTTTATTATTTTTGGAAAAAATGTGGTGCGTAGAATAGAGATAGTTTGGTGTCGAATACGAAACCTGTAGTTGGGTGTTGAATAAGAAACCTCCAGAATCGCAGAAAAATTGAGTGAAGAGTACGTAGAACATAGCTATGTCGGCGTTGGCGAGGTTTTTGCAGAGGCGATTCGTTGCAACTCAATCATTCCATCATGATCGCCACCCAATCTTTCAAGGTATCCATTTCTTCTCTCATTTTCCAATTTTAGGGTTTCATTATTCACAATATTATTTTTTCAAAAACCATATTTCTTTTAGTAATTTGGCGCAACTGGTCGTGCTTCAGCAATCTGCTGTGCTAATAATCATAAGTCAATTCAAACAACTAAGGGCTGCTTTGGATAAACAACTTATATTTGTAGCTTACAGCACTTATCATGATATAAGTCCCTGTTTGGATTAGCTTATTTTAGAGCTTTTATGCAAGACAGCTTATGCAAATAAATATGCCTTCATGTATAATTTTTAAGTTTGTTAATGTAATTTATGAAAGTATAATTTTCATTAGTGAGAACTTATGAATTAAGTTACAAACTTATTTATTTGCATAAGCTCAATCCAAACGGGGCCTAAGTTGTTTTTATAAGCTAAATTGGAGAACTTTTGAAAATAAGTTGAAAAAAGCTTATGAAAACTGTCATAATGCTAGTAGATAAACAGACTCTAAGTAGTAAACAGCAACTAACCAGCAGATCAACTGCTTAATCAGAAAGTAAGTTACTTGTTGAACCCAACTAAGGTTAAAGCTTATGTAGCAATGTTACAGGGCAAGCATGGATTTGTAAGTAGTCTTTTTATTTCAATTTGATTCCTCATTTCATTATTTGTTATGCTTTTTACTTGAGTATGTAACACTGCACAAAAATGGTTCAATATTGCCATAAGTTCAACTGGTTAAGAGGAAATTTGGCAGAAGTAAGAGTTCAAGGCCAAAGTTGTTAGAGGAGATGATGGCTTTGGCCTTGTTACGATTTGTTATCGGCCCTTTACCTAATTTGCCTTCTTACTTGCACCTTTATGATTAGCCGTCTATCACATTGTTTGATTCTAAAACGACTTGCTATCAGCCCTTTACTTAATCTACCTTCTTACTTGCACCTTTACGATTGGCCGTCTATCACATTGTTTGCTTCTAAACCTTGAATTAATTAAATTTCTGGTTCATTAACTGATTTGGTTCAAAATTATCTTCAAAAGCAAAGCAAACTTATGTGAAGCGGTTATATTTTATTATTGCTTCTCCTTAATCGCGAAACAAACAGTGTTTTCTTCAGAATAATAGTGGAGAAAGTAGGTATTGTTATTAACTTAAGTTGAACCTGCTCTAAACAATCTGATGTCTTCCTATTTATTCATGCAAGAGCTTGCGCTTATGCATAAAAGTAGATGGTTTTGTACTAGCACTCCCATGTGTAAGTCTTTCTCATTAATATTCCATTGTGTTTATGGGCAGCATCCTCTGGGCATTCTTCTATCAATGCAATATTAAACAGACGTGGAGTTCTCAAAAGGGGGGTCTCAACACAGACAAATCTAAATCAAAATGTCCGTGAAGCCGACACCTTGAAGTCTGACGTGAACAACGTCCCTACATCCATGAGCATTACTGAGGACTCTGCCATCAAAGATTCTGCTGGTTTTAATTTGAAAGTATCCTCAAGACATGATCTTGCTATGGTTTTCACCTGCAAGGTCTGTGAAACGAGGTCCGTAAAGACATTGTGTCGCGAATCTTATGAGAAAGGAGTTGTAATAGCAAGGTGTGGGGGATGTAATAATCTTCACTTGATTGCAGATCACCGTGGATGGTTTGGTGAAACAGGAACAGTTGAGGACTTCTTGGCTGCTCACGGAGAAGAAGTTAAAAGAGGGTCAATTGATACACTGAATCTTACATTGGAAGAGATAGTTGGAAAACAATCTTCAAAGGGTACAATTTCACCAAATATATAAGCTGCATTAGGGTAGCACTGAGATATTGGAAGAGTGAGGGAATGTAATAATTGTTGGTCTTTGTTTTTGAGGAAATAATTGTTGGTGTTTGTAAACTCGTAATTTTATTACCGTCTCTTGATTATTCCGATATTAAAAAGTGTCATTCAGTGTGATGTTATCTTATATCTTTAATTGATTTGGTGCATACTGAAATATTTGTCATTGTCACATTCAAATATATAGTCTGGTGGAAGGAATGCTTTTGAGAAGATCTTATATTGTTTATCATGTCTGCCCTGGTATTATGGGATTATTTTTGAATAATTATATCATATTCCCATTGTGTCTTTGGCACAAGGGAGAATGCTGATCCCAGATCAGATTCTACCGTCATGGAAGTTTAGTGTATTGAACTTTCCAATGTTATCTCAAATCTGACCGTAAGGAATCGATGCAAAACAAGAATCTTAACCCTGCTGATATACGAATAGACCATCTTGAAGGAGCCAAATCCTGGAAAAATAACAATCAAAAGCAAATTTTGTATCACATCAATTTAAAAAAATGACAGTAAAACTCAAACAGAGAAAGTGTAGGAAGAAAGGAAAAAAGTGAGGGCGGTCGAAAATGAAAATGTTGCAGAGTTTAAGGATAAGTTTGCAATTGAAATTGCACTTGTGTAATGTAGAATCACCGTTTGAGGGTCCATAATAAACCTGTTGGGTCTGCTGTCGTCATCTTTTGCTAATATTTTAACTTAGACTAGATGAAAAGGTACAAACCAAAACAAAGATACTATAAGCATATGTCGCTAGTGGACAAGTTTAAAACAAGTCTATGTGCTCCGAATATGCTTGAAGATAGGTAAATGTAAATTGTGTTTTTGAAGTTGTAAGGTAGTATGTGCTTAGTAGTATTAGGTAAAAAAAAAAAAAAACAAGTATATGGTGAATGAACTATTTAAGTCTATATTATATTGAAATGTCTCAATATGTTTGTAGTGATTTGTAAACACAAATTTTGACACCGGACATCAAAACATGTTTTTTAATTGGAGAGATCTCTACCCTTAAATTTATTTATCTCTCTTCTTCTTTTTTTTTTAATTTTTTTCTCGGCTTCTAAATCAACTGTTTGGATTACATATGACTCTCATGCAACACTAGATAATCTCTTCTTATCTAAATAACCTTCTCTAAAATATAGTACAAAGTGGTTTACGATAATGAAGGTTAAAACACAAATCTTTTAAAGTTGAATGTAGTATTGACACAGTGAAATGTTAAGATCGATATTATTTTTTAAAGAAGAAAACCGTTAATATCGATGAAATCAAATATTTTTTTCTACCAAGTTATTTTATATAATTATTCAATCCAATTTATAATGTTATTTTAAAAATATTAATGGGAAATCATAGTTTTTGGTATTTGTTTAAGTCTATCTTTATTTTTATTTGCCGTGGACGTATTTGAATCAAGGGAAAAAAAGTGTCATAAGCAAGAAACAGAGTAAAGTAAACCAGAAAGGATTGAAGATGAATATGGCGTGCCACTCTTCTTCTGCTTCTTCTCTTCGCATAACAAATTCAATGGCCATTAAGGGTGCTCTCTCCTTCCATCCCACCCCATCTCCTCTCTTTCATTTCCACAAAGCTTCCTCCTTTGTTTCTTTGCGCGCTTCCACTAAGCCACCCACCAAGTCTTTTCAAGGTTTTTGCTTTCTTTCTTTCTATTCAATGTTTCATGTGTTTTTATTGCTTCAATCAATGATTTTTCACTACCTTACGTTGCTTTCTTGTTAGATTCAATATTGGACTTGCCCAGTAAATGTTTTTTCTTTTATTTTTTGCCCCTTTAATTCATTTAGTTTTGGACTGTTTGATTGTAAAAGATAATGGAATAAATATATATCAAATGGGGGTATTCTTTCTGATTTTTCTTATCATCTTTTGTGCTGGAATCTTTTTCTTTCTTTCTTTTTTTATTAAATGGGGAGGTTTGTTATGATTTTAGATAATTAGTTTAATTTGGAGCATAATTTGGGTGATGGTTTAATTCTATTACATATGGATGATCGGTGATGGCTATGAAGCACGTACATGTCAACATCGGTAATAAATTGAGAAAATTAATTGTAATTAAATGTAACCACTGTTTCGGTGTTCTATTGGCGTAGGACAGACACCGACACACCTTCAATCTGAAGTGTCAATGCTACATATTCTAACGGGCACTTTAGCTATCGTAGTGGTTTTGCTTTAAATTTGAGATTTCATGATTTGTTAGTTTTTTCTTAAGGAATGATGGTCAGAAAGTGCTTTGCTATGGTAATTTGTGTTAATTGATATATCTGTTCAGAATTTGACAATATATTTTTATGGTTGTTACTTTCTTTTTGTTGTCAGTGAGATCAGTGGCTGCTCCTACAGAATCTATATCGGGGTTTGACGACATGGTTGCTGGGACTGAGAGGAAGTATTACATGCTAGGTGGGAAAGGAGGGGTAGGGAAGACAAGCTGTGCTGCTTCACTTGCTGTTAAATTTGCAAATAATGGACACCCGACTCTTGTGGTTTCCACTGATCCTGCACATTCTTTGAGCGATTCTTTTGCTCAGGTTATTGGCATGCTTTCTAGTTTTGATGTTGTGTATGAACTAGCTGATTCAAGTTCTGGTTGTATGTGTGCTCTGCATAACACAAGTTTTTCATATTTTACAATAGGATTTGACAGGGGGAGCGTTGGTACAGGTGGATGGACTTGATTATCCACTTTTCGCTCTTGAGGTAAGCTGCCATTTCTTTATGATCAATGTTATGCTTAAATGATATGATTGTTGTTTTTGTCATACGTACCATTTAAGGTTATTCTGCTTATGTTTTGGTAAAATTACAGATAAACCCTGAGAAGGCTAGGGAAGATTTTCGAGATGTAGCTAAACAAAATGGTGGAAGTACTGGAGTCAAAGATTTTATGGATGGCATGGGTCTTGGAATGATAGTAGACCAGGTAAAGCTTATTGAGATGTCTGGTTATGTATTTCATCCAACGGTATATTTTATGCTGTCAAATGTCAAGGTTGACGAGTCCTTTAAAATTATAAGTTTTCTGTCCGAGTTAATAGTTTTTTTATATGCTAGTAACTTGACATCATATAGGCACATACGTTCATATCATTCAAAAATTATAGATTGTATAGACATCTTTGAAATGTAACTGCTCTTAGATTTAATTCTGAATAACTGATTTAGATTTTAAGTGCAGTTCTGTACATAAAAGGGCAACACACACATTCTGCGGAATCGATAAAGTTAGGATACATTAACAGAATTTTAGATCAAATCAATCCAGACACTTATGTTAACTTCTCTTAGAATGAGTAATAGTATTGAACAAACTCTGCTGCTGGATTGAAAGAATGCTTCATGAATATATTGTTCTTGAACGGTCACGTCAACGATTTTGTTTTCTATTCCGTAAATTCATGTTGAAGCTAACATATAATATGTTTTTCAAATAAATTAATTAACACATTTACCACCTGTAGCAGACCTTAAGCTATTTAAATTTTATGAGATCTTGTGAAACAAGATTAATAATATAACGTCCTTAAAAAAAAGATTAATAATATAACTAGGAAATACCAGAAGATAACTGATTCTGCTTCATTACAAGCTTCCTTCTCTAAGACGTGTTGTTTCATTCTTTGACGGCAAAAGTTAGGAGAGCTAAAACTGGGAGAGTTACTGGATACACCTCCTCCTGGACTGGATGAAGCTATTGCGATTTCCAAGGCATGCATTTTTTATGCTTTATGGTGATTTACTTATTTGTGCAATAAATCTACTTTCGCTCTACTAACAGTTAAAGTCTTCTTGCCAGGTTATACAATTTCTTGAATCACAGGAATATAATATGTTCACTCGAATTGTATTTGATACGGCACCTACTGTGAGTAAAATTCCAGTAGTTAAATATTTCACATCTTTGTTTTTGGACATTATCTGATAGAATTTATCCATTTTCCTGAACAGGGTCATACATTACGTTTATTGTCCTTGCCTGATTTCTTGGATGCATCCATCGGGAAGATACTAAAGGTAAGATTGCTAATTTTAATTAATGAAAACCATACACACATCCATATTCCTTAATTCAATTGATTCAAAATTTATGTTCTTGCAATGCTTCAAACAAATTTAATCTTCTACCAAGTGAACAATAAGGACAATACAGAGTGTAATTCAAATTCTCTTTCCCTACCCTCTAATACTTTTTTTTTTACTTCTGAGTTGATTTCCATTCTTTGAGTGATCCTGTATGGCTGTTGATACCAATTATTCTGCTGCAGCTAAGACAAAAGATAGCTTCTGCTACCTCTGCAATTAAATCTGTGTTCGGGCAAGAAAATCCTCGTCAAGATGCTGTAAGATTCATATTGTCGGGCTACTGTTGCATTTAGTTTCATCTTAACGTGCATAACATTTATCATATCTTGATGGTACAGGCTGACAAATTGGAGAAGCTTAGGGAGAGGATGATAAAAGTGCGCGAGCTTTTTCGTGACACTGATTCAACAGAATTTGTTATTGTTACAATCCCCACGGTATGACCTAGAAATAATAATTGAATAACTGATGCATATAATGGTAAACTGACTTTATTTTAGTTTAGTGTCACCACTCACCATCACTGCCAAGACTGATTTAAGGACTTCAGATTTCTGGTATAAAACCAAATGGGTGGTTTTTCACCGAACACGATGTCATTGTTCGTTTTATTTAACCAATTTCACCTAGTGAGAAAAGGCTTTTCCATTGCTGTAGTTTACCAACTGGATGATATTTAACTTCATTATTTAGTTCTTAAACTTCATATTCGTTGTGTTGGAAAGGGGCTAAGTAATCATTTAAATATGTCTTTATTCCCCTAGGTGATGGCAGTTAGTGAGTCATCCAGATTGAGTGCCTCATTGAAGAAAGAAAATGTTCCCGTGAAGAGACTCATTGTCAATCAGCTTCTTCCACCATCTGCATCTGATTGCAAGTTTTGTGCTATGAAAAGAAAGGTACTTTAACTCTTTGCTATTCTATTTTTCCACATGCTTGAGCTGAGTGGTGAACTATATTGTAGTTCAATTAATAAGACAATGTGACTATAGATGAGAAAACTTATAGATAAACATGTATCAAACAAGAATCTACCCTAAGTTTTGAAGAGTGAAATCTTACTGCAAGCCAACTTTTTCAGGATCAAACGCGTGCTCTTGATATGATTCAGAGTGATCCAGAACTCTCCAGCTTATCGATGATCCAAGCACCACTTGTTGATGTTGAGATAAGAGGTGTTCCTGCTCTCAAATTTCTGGGTGACATTATCTGGAAATGACTAATCACACAGTTATTCAAGTATGTGTATAATTCATAGCAGTATTTGAGACTAGTTTACTCTATTAAATTTACTATAGACTATAGTACTATTTAACTTTGAAGTCGCTTGATAATAATTTCCAGCCAAAATATACTTAGAATCAAATCATATCTTATTTAGATGTAGTCAAAATTAAAATTTCTTTTTCTTTACTATCACTATTGGTTAAATTTAATAATTTTGTGAATTTGGTAGTTTTGTGAAGAACCCATAACAAGAGCACACAGGACATGAAGGCTTATCAGATTCATACAGTCAAGTGGTAGCTGCTGGAGGAGTCGGAAAGTTTTTTTTTTTAATACATACATTTCTAAAAGAAAAGAAACTAGTTATTGTATATTCCCTAATCAACTAACTTGTATATGAAGCTATTTTTTCAGCTCTCATTCCCACACTTGGGCTTTTGCTTGCTTATTATTATTATTATTGTTTTATCCCATATGAAATGTTAGTTTTCCCTGTATATTTGTATTAAACTTTGAAGCTGAATTAATTTACACCATCATCCATTTTATCTTTTGGGTGGTGACACCATCATCCATTTAGTATTACATGGTTGATGACATCTTAAACAGATAAATCCTCTCAAAAAAAATCTTAAACAGATAGTAAATGGTTTCAACTTGACGAGTATGTGCTTTGATATTTTTATATGAACCATAATTTTCTTTTACTTTTGCTGAAAGGACATAACATGGAACAAAGTCGTCTAAATTAATAAACATTCATTTTTGGATAGAAACAGTTAATCCAAAGCTGCTCAAGATCTCAAAATGATACTGTATTTAGATATGTAAATGACAAACATTATAAATAATAAAATATAAATTGTTAACAAAATATTGCCATTTTTGTTTTGAAAAAATAATCGAATAATACATGTCTCTATCAACTGAGCTATGCTCACGAAGACTGTTGTTGTTAGTATTTAGTTCACGATTAAAATAACTATATCAGTCCTCTTAAAGCAATAAACATGTGCATTAATTGATGATTGTATGTTGTTATATATTTTAGCATCATCTAGGAGTTAGTACTTTTGAGTCTTTTTAGAAAGTTTTCAATTGTTTTATTCGAGTTTTTCTAAAGAAATCAATAGATGAGTAAAGGAGAGCAAAATGAAGAACAATGCCTTGAAACATGTCAAGTCATTCAAATCAGACAATTATGTGGTCGTGCTATACTTTCTTACAAGATACATCAAGTGATTTCTTTGGCTATAATCACTACGAATATTTTGGTGAGGAGAAATGAGATAAGGAATAAAGAAGAACAGAAGGTTCGGCTACTGGTTGTTGCGCATGACGCGATGCGTGCTATGAGATGTGTATCGCACAACTGTGAAGAATTCAAATGTATCTTGTCATTGTTTAACGAGGAGAGATCTATTGACTCCAAGAGTAAGTATAAAGTTACTCCAAATCTTGATCATTTTGATATCAATTCATGGTTGTGATTAATAACTACAAATCCCTACCATAATATTTCCTACTCCTTCTTCTTAAACAACCCAACGCCTATGAATCTGCCTCAAATACATGGCTTATTTTTCTGGAATGTGTCCTTCGTATGACTCTGCCTTAAAGAATAATAGATCTACACCTATGAATCTTAGAAAATCATGCAATTTGGTAATAACTTATGATTTATTCAATAACTTTCTTGGATATTAGAATTCTAGATTATTTACATCAATGACTAAAGGATCCGAAACAATCAACATAATATTAATCTTCTATCGAATAAAAAAAATGATTCATTCAAATTCATATTTTTCTATCAGATTCAATGAAAAGTTGTAGTATTCTTCTTGCAAAGTTCACAATTGCAATAATTCACAATTGAATCAGATTTTATTTTTTTTAATTTAATCGGTCTGCACTAAAGGTTCACAATAGACTCCTATTTTCGAATAAAATGGCTTTGTTTTGCTGTTTAATTTAATTGCAAAAGTTCATAATTGGATACAGCATTTATTTGGATTGTTTTCACCTGTGTATTATCATTGCTTTGTTTAAGAAGGAGAAGGAAATTTATGGTAGGGATTTGTAGTTATTAATCACAACCATGAATTGATATCGCAATTAATGGCTAAGATTTAGAGTAACTTTTTATACTTATTCTTGGAGTCAATTGATTTATTCTCTTGTTTAAAACACATCACGTGTAAAGAGTTACGTGTCACACAAGTTAATTACGGAAATGTGAGAGTGCAAATAGAAATGGTCTCACTTGTTTAAGTTATTGGGTTTCATTGGCCGACCAAAATGAAATATTAAGTTGTTTAGAAATTAAGTCAAACGTGTCAATAAATGCAAGAGGCAAGCAACACAATTATTATTTCATCCTTGGGGAGCATAAAAGACACACAAAGTTAAGGTTTCGAAGAGGTTGCACTGCGAGGAGGAAGAGTCAAGGAGCAACCCCATCATGGTTATTTTAATTTCCATGTTATTTATTTTCTCTATGCCTAGCTAATTTCCCTTTGATATGTAACTACTTAAACTATGTAATACATTGATCCATCTGAATACAATTACTTTATTTATGCTTTTATTCATTTAATAACTTGTTTGTCATGCTTTATATCTATCTATAGATGTTCATGACATGATCTGATTGACTACTAACCGCAGCTTTTTGCAATTTGTCTTAGCTATTATCCGTTCTAAATTATAGTAATTGTTTCAATTTAATTTTCCTCCGATTGACAACATTCGCTTGATTGTGTTTTAACTAAAGTTGTTCTAGGTTTATATATATATATATATATATATAATAAGAGATTTTGGGCTTCTCTCTAAAAATTGCTGGTTTCATTAAAAAGCATAAGAATTTATATTATATATATATCTTTGGGACCTATCACTTTTTTTCTTCTCCCCATAACAGCAATGAAAGGGGTAATATGAGGTTTTTGTTCTTGATGTTCCATTTTTACCTTTGTCATCAAATAATGTATTCTCTTTAAACCAGTCGCAGCAACAAAGGTTCTCCAACATGAAGAGGCGATAACCACAAAAATGTTATTATCACTTTTGATTTTTCCCCACTATTTAAGTACCTTTTAAGTAATTGTATGACCTAGATCTCATATTTTTTGTCCATCAAATTACCTTCTAAATATTTTTGAAGGTATGAACAGTGACACTTAAGTGCCGTAGCAAGCAAATGACGATTAACCGTCGTACACAAGCGAATGACAATTAACATGTTGGAGACAAATGAGTAATTTCAAAGTGTCTGAGAGCAATTTGTAAAGTCTAAAGAGCAATTTTCCAAGTATTATTGGGGCATATAAGCAACCATTAGATGGACACATTGTTTTTTTTTTCCTTGCGAGTGAAGAATATAATCTATCTATACACCCTTTATATTCTCGTAGACCCCCCAAAACAAACATCAAGAGGTGTCTTTATGATAGTGTATTTCAGTATGAGGGGTGTTAATGTGTTATAAACGTTCTCTTTCTAAAACTTTATTTAATACTATATTTTTATTGATGAAATCTACATAGGTACCACACTTTAAAAATGAATTTCACATAAAGTGGGAAGACGTGCATAAGTTGTTTCACTAATAAAGGAGTTGTGCAAGAAAATGTTAAAAAGAGAATGTTTTTAACATTTCTCTTCAACCAAATATATTAACGGGAAAATCATTTCTATATCCAATGGAGGACAGGATTAAGAAATTATAGTTAATGAACTTAACCCTAATGTTACCGGATCCTACAATTCTATCTCTTCTACATACAACTTAACCCTATTGTGCATTATTATTATTTTATTTTTTTTGTCAAGTAGCCTAGTGACTGAAGCTCACACATTTTAAATGTGGAAAAGTGGGGTGTCAGAGGTTCGAACCCCTGCCCCTGCATAAATTATGCAATGTCTCTATCAACTGAGCTAAGCTACTACTGCTACCAACGTCAAGAAGAAAAACAATAAAATGATAAAAACTGATTAATTGAAGGATATAATTAGAAGAAAAAATGTCACAGCAAAACACAATATTTTTTTATTTAAGTCAAAATAAGTTTTTTTTTATAGTGTCTAATATTTTTCATATATATTTTCGGTTAGCAAACATTAATTTATTATTTAGCAATTTTTGCAGTGCAAGTTAAAAACTATTCACACAAAAAATTCATGTGACTTTTGTCTTAATGGTGTAACGTTATGCAACTATGAAGACGGCAATTTAAAATAAAATCAAACTAAAGCAGAACCATTTGTCAAAAATCTGAAACAGAACCAAAATAAAATTGTTGATGAAATCCAACAACAATGATGTTGTTGAGTGTTGACCATAGTAGTAACTCAAGGCAAAATTAATGGAATCTATATATCTTTTTCAGACAACAAAATAATAGTTGTCAATTAATTAATTAGAATTATTTTATTAAGTATACAGTATACACCACATAAGCTCCTACGAACGTGGTGTCACGATAGATGGGTCCCACATAGCCTTACTTCACTTGTTCTGTCTTCCATGAATCAAAACCTCAAACACTTCAAACCTGTTTTGTTGTTTGTTTTTAAGGTTCAAACTTCAAACACAACACAAGTACACAACACAAGAACCTTTGTTGTTTCATTCATTAAATTTTCCAACATGTGTAGTAGTTGGAGATGTCTTGTTTGGTTGGTTTTGACATTGAGCTTGTTGTTGTTTGGAAAAAAGATGCATTGTCAAGAAATGAATGACTATGACCAACTTGATAACCCTGCTGTACTTCCTCTTATTACTCAGCTTGTTTATACAAGAATTTCCAATTTGACTTCAATTCTCAGTCAACAAATTAGTAAAGACTCCAATTTTTGTGTCAAAGATCCGTAAGTCCATTTTCTTTCTTTCTTTCTTTGTTTTTTCCATTAATTTGTTTGGCCACTTTGGTAAATTTCTTAGCTGAGCTGGGATGCATTCTTATTTGATAACTTTATAACAATGATGGGCAGGCATGTAGTAGATTAGTGGGTTTAATCATTGTAATTTTTGGAATTTGTATGTTGGATGGTCCTTTTCATGATAATTAGATTTAGGCCTGTTTGGATAAATAGTGTAATATCATATAAGTGTTTATGTATAAGCTATTTATACGATAAAAGATAAAATAAAGTCAAATTGTTTCCATAAATAATCCTGAAGAGCTTATGGACAAGCTCTCTCAAACAGTCTCACAAGTGTGTAAATAAGTTCAAATAAGTCAATCCAAACACGTTTTTAGAATCAATTGTTTTGTTAATGCATGGAATGGAAATTCATAATTCAAAAAATAGATTCAATTGATTAACTTTGTACATGGGGTGCATTTAATCAATGAAAAATGCAATTGATTTTTTTTTAAGTGAGTAGCATGAAATTATTCTTACAGTGTTTCAAATTTGGTCTTTTATTTAGAATGAGCTTAAAAAAAGACACTTTATGATATTAACTGATAAGGACATTAGTGAGAGATTATACTTATTCCGCATTTGAATTAGTTATTAGCCCTAGATTTAATTATGACCGAATTTATGAGTTGTGGCCTTCGGTTTAGTTTCATGAAAATACCAAAGAAAAAAAGGAAGTTCGATTGTGTTATGTGAATTGCGGACTGGTGCATTTCAATTCTCCGCTAGTGACTTGAACTTATGACTTGGACATGATAGGACAATACTAATTTGTTTTAAAGCCATTCCATCTCATAATACTGATATAGATATCGAGTTAACTGTGAAACATAATTTTATTGTTTCAGGGATTCTGATTGGAATCAAGCCTTTAATTTTTCATCAGATTTGCGCTTCTTGTCATCTTGCATTAAAAAGACGAAAGGTATGAACAATGACATTTAGAAACAAATCATGCAACCTTTTGCTTTTTGCTTCATAGAAAATATAGGAACAAACAAATCATGCATCCTTCAGAGAAGCAAGTTAGACTTGTTCATTTTTGGGTTAGAAATCTTAAGGAGCTCATGTTCATACACGAGGAAGCAGAAGTTATTTGAATTTGGTACTGTACATGCTTATTGGTCTATAAGGATGAAAGATATTGAAACTAATATGGATTTAAGTTGTGAGGGATAAGGTTTGTAATTTTTCCTAATCTCAAGTAGGGGTTTTGATACTATAATTGACTTCAAGAAAATGCTAGTGCCGTGGCTATAGGGTTTACAGTTCAAAGAAGTCCCCTATTAGCTCGTTGTTTGTATTCTCATGCCACTATAGTGCACTTCATCTTCCATTTCATCTTATGAAAACAAGTTTTTGTCGTAACCCTCCGGTTCCAGGGGAAGAGGCCCTTGGTCATCCGGAGTTCGGCCAGGAGGTAAGTCAAGCTTGGCTAAGGATTGTTCCAGCCATAATTCAAACCCGGGTTCTCCAGAACGATTCAACATTTGTCTTTTCTAAAACCAAGATGACTAAATAAGTGAAATGAGCAATATTTGAATTTCTGTTCTCTACCATAAATGTGTTGCATGCACAATTCTTCTTATGCTTTGGTTTCTGATGACAGGAGATATTTCAAACCGCTTGTGTACAGCCGCTGAAGTGAAGTTTTACTTAAATAGTTTAATGGAGAAATCTTCAAGTGCCAATTATTTAAAGCCTAACAGGAACTGTAATTTAACCTCATGGGTTCCTGGTTGTGAGCCTGGATGGGCCTGTAGCGTTCCCTCAGGCCAGAAGATTGACCTTAAAGATTCAAAGGAGATGCCTGCTAGAACTTCAAACTGTCGAGCATGTTGTGAAGGCTTCTTTTGTCCTCATGGTATCACATGCATGATACGTAAGTATAATGACAACAATGTTCAAAATTCTTGATTCTTTCTTCATTACTGATGACTAAAGACAGCTTCTATAAGATAATATGCTAATTTTTTTTTATCTATAGTAGTGAAGCATAATAACATTGTATGTAATAACAATAATGATTATCGATATGTATGGAAAAAGCTGTCTCTGATTCTTTTATCTCTTTTGGGAATTGGAAATATTGTTCTTGAAGCGTGCCCTCTAGGCTCATATTGCCCCATTGCTACACTCAATAAAACAACTGGCGTATGTGAACCGTGAGTTATAATTCTGACCCTAAGTTTTGTTTTCTCAAGATGTTGCTTGCATTCTGTCTGTATTGAACTAATCTATGGATATATTTCTGCAGATATCTTTATCAACTACCTCCAATGCAGCCAAATCATACATGCGGAGGAGCAAATGTTTGGGCTGATTTTAGTAGCAGTAGTGAAACATTTTGCTCAGCTGGATCTTATTG
>Ga0099826_10000539_pt1 | contig 18758 bp, 9 predicted proteins | sample Mtrugardesep15_FD_76830 | JGI IMG/M metagenome (GOLD analysis project Ga0099826, IMG submission 76830) | Root nodule microbial communities of legume samples collected from California, USA - M. trunc garden sep15 | ecosystem: Host-associated > Plants > Roots > Nodule | place: USA: California... | reverse complement strand
GTCATGGACATCAGCGAGAACTTCTTGGGTTTGGTCTGGTCCCAAACACTTGATAAGTGGCGTAATGAAACCCCTTTTGTATAAGGTCCCTTCCACTAAAGTGAATGAGCAAGCCCTTCGCTTCAGCTTCGTTCTCTCGGAAGGGTCAGATGGGAGTTCCCCACTACGGATGTAGCGTGTGATGGGTGCTCTCCAGTCTTCCATTCCAATGATAGCGTTGATATCAAGCGGTTGAGATTGTTGCCTCTGAACACTAGGTTCGTTAAGGACTTCTTGAATCACTGTTTTATTCACGTTTGCAGTCCGTGTGCTAGCGAGCTTCGAAAGAATGTCAGCTCGGGTGTTCTGTTCGCGTGGAACATGAGTTACCTCTACTGTTTCGAATTCTTTCATTTTCTCGAGTACTAGCTGGACGTACTATTGTAGATGCTCTTCCCGGACTTGATAATCGCCAGTCACTTGCGAAGCCAGCAATTGAGAATCAGTAAAGATTCTTATTTTACGGGCTCCTAGATCTTGGGCGAATCGTAGCCCAGCTAAGAAGGCTTCGTACTCTCTAGTATTGTTAGTTACAGGGAAAGATAAACCAAGAGAAATTTCGACTACCATAACTTCGCCGTTTTCTACAATTATTCCTCACCGCTCCCTTTGGAATTGGAGGATCCATCAATGAAGACGATCCATTGTTCCTTGTTTTCCTCCGTAGGAGATGTCATTTCGGCGATGAAATTCGCGAAGACCTGTGCTTTTAAGGCCTTTCTGGATTCGTAATGGATGTCGAACTCAGATAGTTCGAGCGACCATTTCATCATCCGTCCGGCGATATCTGGTCGTCCTAGGATTTGCCTTATGGGTTGGTCCGTTCGGACTACCATGATGTGAGCCAAGAAGTATTGTCTCAGCCTTCGTGCTGTTGTGAGGAGTGCGAGAGCTACCTTTGATTTTTCAACAGACTAATTCATACGTCGCGGAGCTACAGCGCTAACACTAGGGTCGACTGTCAGCTGGTGACAAGCGACGCATGGGTCGATCCCTGGCATGTCAGTTGCACTCCAGGCAAACAGGTCAGTGTTCTCGTGTAGGCAGGCGTTCAACTGCACTTTAACAAGTTCTGGAAGATCCTTGCCGATCTTGAAGTTCTTCGAGGGGTCGTCTCCAAGGGGACCAGCTCGAACTCACCGTCAGGAATGGGTCCGAGAAGTTTCGCGCTGAGCGGATCATTATGCTCCCTCTTCTGTTCCTTTAGGTCTTCCTTGGTGAACCTAGGGTCCAGTTCGACCAAGTTTGCATACGGGATGCTCGCAACAACTTTCCCTTTGTCCTCAGCAGGTTTGCTGGGTTGGGAAACCGAGCTTTGGGATTTGTTTGCCTGGAGGAAACATCTTTTTGCAGCTTCGGTGTCTCCATTCAGAGAGGCAATGATGCCATCTTTAGCATGATACTTCAACTTCAGATGAGCGGTTGAACATGCGGCGCCCAGTTGGGCCAGTCCGGTCCTTCCTATAATGCAATTATAGAGGGAAGGACAGTCGATCACCAAGAATGGGATCGTTATCGTCTTTTTGGCCTCTCCTTCACCGAAGGTGACCAAAAGTTGAACGTAGCCCCAAGGTTGTGTAGACGAACCGTTGAAGCCGTAGAGTTCACCCCCAACGTAAGGAGAGAGGTTTTCTCCGTTAGTTGGAGGGTTTTGAAGAGGTTGGTGTACATGATGTCGCACGAGGCCCCGGTGTCGACCAAGACCTGACAGACATCGGTGTTAGCATTAAATGGAGTAAAAAAACAGAATTTCCGCCCAGGAACTTAGGGTTTTGGCAAAAAGGGCATGCATTGTGAACCTTTGTATTAGATATTAAGATAATAAGGATAGTAATAAATATATGAAGTGTTTGATTAATTTTTTTTTGAAAGAAATGTTTGATTAATTAATGACCACTAGTTAGGCATAAAAAATTCAGACATATAGGTATATAAATTCAGACATATAGGTATACTTTACAGTTCAGTACTTTTTTACAACGGCAAGAATGAATCTTTCAACACATATAGGTATATAAATTGTCTAGGATATGCACACTGAGATACAACACTGAAAATATGCGAAGGCAAAGTAATTGTTTCACGTTTTTTTTATAGAGAACGGTAATCATAACTTCATGTCTATAATAAGCATATCATACGATCACCTAAATATATATGTCAAGAGGGCAACTAGACGTAATTTCGAGAAAAATCCATCAATGAAGCACATGATACACCTCTAGAATTAATTGTGTTGTGGTTTCTAACACACGTTAGTGTTCTGCACTCTTCATAGGACACTCGTAAGTTGTCGGAAAACTCAAACAAATGTTTGAATTTTTTTTCCTTAGCTTTGACACTCTTTGAACGGATGTCCAACACTCATATGATACTTGTACCACACGTGTCCGACAACTCCAATAAATACCCCAAAAAAATATTTTTTTTTCTTTGCTCTAGTACTCCTTGGACACATCTACAAGAGTTAACTATGTGTTGAAGCAATGCTGGGATTTAAGACAAAAATTTGTTTTTAACATTTTCGATAGTAGATGAAGATATAAAGGCTAAATACTATCGTATCTTGTTTTAAAAAAGAAATCAAATGAAATAAATTGTTAAATTTAAATGCACAAACACACAACGCACACGCGCGTGCACACGCAACACACATATGTATATATAGTAGTATCGGTGTCCCGTTTTATGTTACATTAGCAATGTTGATGTGTTTGTGTCTGTGTCGTGTTAGGTATCGTACTTGATAGTTTATAGTTCCATTTACAATTGAAAAAGTAGATTAAGCATTTTGAAGTTGCGAATAAAACTACAATCATAAATTGGGAGAAGAAAAATACCTAAATACAAGAAGAGCTCATTCTTGTCATTCACAATGGAGTAACTCACTCGCCTCAATGTTCCCCTAATCACGAAGCACACCAACCACTTCTACATCCTCAGTTGAATGTATCAAGTTACTTACCTCAATAGTTTTTCGGTCTAAAAAAGGGGAAGCGGGGATCCTTGGATTCGGTGAACCATCATGCTAAGCAGGAAGGGCTAGGGCACACACAAATGAAGTTAAACTTATATTTCTTCCAAGAGGTGTTGTAAGGCATGATGCGGGTATGATGGAGATGGTTATTCATATAAATCCATGAATTGGTTTGTGTTTCTGGATGCAAAGAAAGAAAATAAGGAATAGTCTGAGGTAGGGATATCTAGTACTTTTGAAAGAATCTTAAAGGACAACATGAAGGGCCAACAGTTTGGATGTAATTATGAGGGCACGACATTAAGAGTCCTAAGAATCTCACATTGGAAGTCAGTAAAAGGAATATTATCACTCTCACCTTTTCAAAGCTACAATAATACACATAGGTGTAACAATCATTTTCACTATCCAAAAGGGAGTCACAAACCATATCATCCTCATTGCAATGTTGGATATCAATGAGGATATCAAGTCAACATTTTTAAATTGTCCATTAGAGGAAGAAATGTTTGTCAAGCAACCTATAGATTTTAAAATATAAAAGTAGGAAATGAAAGTATACAAGATGAGAAAAGCTTTGTATTGTTTGAAGCAAGCGCTAAGATCCTGGAATAAGAAGATCAATGGATTTCTGTGTCAAATAGGTTTTGACAAATGCAGATGTGAACATGGAATGTATGTCAAATTTGTTTATATGTAGATGATCTGATAGTCACTAGAAGTAGTGAGGATGTTACAACCTGTTTCAAGTCATCTATGCTCAAAGAATTTGAGATGACTGACTTAGGAGATCTATCATATTCTCTGGGGATAGAATTCAAAAGAATTGAAGATGGATTTGTGATGCATCAAAACAAATATGCTTCTGATGTACTGAGAAAGTACAATATCCAACATTGTAGTATAGCAAAAACTTCAAGTGAAACTGATCTGAAACTTGAAAAGGATAAAAACGGAAAAGAAGTTAATGCTATAATGTATAGAGGTATTGTAGGTTCACTGAGATACTTGTGTAGCACAAGGTTAAACTTAACATTTTAGGTTTGATTGATAAGCAGATACATGATGAATTCAAAAGTGTTTCATATATTAGCTGCTAAGAGGATGATGAGATATATGAATGGAATACTAAACTAGGGAGTTTTGTTAATATGAAAATAATGCAAGGATAATTGGCTACTCAGATGTAGATTTGTGTTCAAATGAAGATGACGGAAAAAACATTGTAGGATATTGTTTCTTCTTAGGCAAAACACCAATCTCTTGGTGTTCTATGAAAGAATCAGTAGTTGCTCTATCTACTTGTGAGTTAGAATATATTGTTGCTGCAATGAGTGCTTATCAAGCAACTTGACTTGATTCACTAATGCTGGAACTGATAATCAAAGAAGAAAAAGAAATTGAGATATTGATGGTTAACACATGGAAAAAGGAAACACATTAAGACAAGTTTTCACTTTCTTAAAGAGCAAGTCACTAAAAGAAAGCTAATTTTGGAGCACTGCAAGACAGAAGTTCAGATTGCATATGCCATGCCAAAGTTGGTGAAGATTGAAACATTTGAATGATTGAGAAACATGATGGAGATGGTGAATTCAACAAACATGAATTAATGAAGAGTGTTAGAAGTTTTATAATCCAGTTTGTTAAGTTTGTTAGAGCAACTTCAATGGGGAGTCATTTACTTAATAAGGACTTGAACTTATTACGAACCCTCATTGAATGAAGAAAAAAAGGGGACCTACTAGTTACAAGCAACTATATAAGTACTCATTTTCTCTTCAACAACTAACGGGTCTCATGATCAAAATAAAAAAGAATGTAGATACAAGTATGTCCCACATTCTCAAATTCATGTGATTCTTGCACTCTTCAATTTTTTTTAATTTTTTCCTTCTAAAAACACGCATAAAAGTACATATTAGTGGGATCTATTTAATGTCTCTTTAGTTTATTATCATCAGAGTCATTGAATCTTTAATCAGAATTTTCAGCAAAAAAATTATAAATCAGTGCCATGTACACGTGAGACTCGTTTAATGACTATTTTTAGTTTATTATGGATACTCTTAAAAAAGATAGTTGTTAAAGTTTTATATGAGCTAACTTGTAGCTCAAGCAACACTGTGTATAAATAGCCTAGCTCTCTTATTGTTTGTAGTAGAGAATAAATCAATAGACCATAAAATTCATTCTCCCCAAATCTCTCTCTAATCGTCTGTCTATTCTCTTCCATATTCTCTCAAAATCACCAAAGTAAAATCCTTTGTTCCAACACCACTCCCCTTAAATTTTCTTTTTACCAATGGAAGAAATCGATAGAATTTGAGACTCGTAGCTAACTTAAAGAACTGAGGTTTGAAAGATACCATGCGGAATTGACTGGATTGTTAAAGGCCTTAGTTTAAATTAATTATAAACGAGCAAAAAATTGCTCTCACTTTCACTTTCACACACTTGAAAATGACCTTTTCCAAAGATTTTCATCAAACAAAAGAATAGTCATCAAAAGAACATGAAAAAAAATGCCCTATCAAAGCTCAACAGTAATATATGTATGTAAATATTTCCTTTTGATGGCTAAGCTGAATCTAAAGTTCTTTGTTACAAGGCAATATAAGTCACATCTCATGTAATAAAGTATAAATCAACAACATATGAGAAATACCTCACTCTTCACTCCTAGGTTGTTCCTCCCACTTCTTTATTATTTCTAGAAAAATCTCATTCCATGTATCAATTGGCCCGGGTAAACACCAATGAACACAATCATTTTGCACATGTTCTTGAACTCCATTAAAGAATGGGAAAGGATTCATATAAGGACCTGGATGACCATCTGGTCTTAACAAAGCCAATTTTGTTACATCCAATACTTCAAATCTTAACCTTCCAAATTCATTGCCTTTGGCTTTAGCAGCCACCACTTCTTCTATCTCAATCTTTCTCATCTCGCCATCCATTCCTTCAACTTTCTTCTCTCCATTTCTATAAGGCTTAGTTTTTGGACAAGCACCAGCCTTATCCCAAGGACCTTCAAAATGATGTGGTGGAAATGTTGTAACAATTACATCAATTTCATTACCTTTATTTCCTCTCCTATCAATTATGCTATTAAGGGTAGTCCTTAAAGCCTTTCTCAATACATCATAAAACCCTATTTCAGTGTAATTAAGACCACAATAATGACACCCTAAAATTGTACCACCTTCATGGTAAATAGCCGGAAGCAAAAACCAATGTCCAATTGATAGTACAATCATGTCCATTTGCTTCATATCCTTTGCCCATTTTTCATCAACATGATTCAAATATAGCTCATTATTTGAATTTGTGTTTGATTTTTCAATACCTTGCACTAAAAATGGAGACCAATACAAGGAAATAGTTGAATTGTATGAAGAAAAGTACCACCTAGAAAATTGATTGTCCTTGCCATTTTGGTACACAAGTTTAGGAATTGAAGCAGTTGCTAACATACAAAGAAGAGACTCTAATTGGTTCCTTGCTAAAGAATCACCAACAAAAGCAATGTGTTTGTTCTTACTTAGTTGGAGAAAAGTGTTTGGTTCAAACCTTGAAAGTTTGCATTCATTTGGTTTCCATCTCCAATAAAGATAGTCAGAATCAGGTCTCCCATGTGTCATGCAATTTCTTCCTTCTTTCATCATGCCACATGTTGTATCATTGTACAAAGGGCCTGTGGTGTCTTTGACCCAATCTCCCTTGGAGTAATCACATTGGTTTTGGTCAGCTTTTTTCTTTTCTGAAATAAAAGAATAGTCTTGTAAACCACCAACATATGAGTAAATAATCATTTTAGTCTATGAAGCATTGTCGGCTGAATATAACTAAATTACAAAAGCAATAAAATATATTTTTTGTTAGTAATTTTATTGATTAAGATGATTAATGCACATTCGAACACGGAACTAATTAAAAAAAATATCAAAATCGATGGTCAAACTATCTAAAAAAATATATAATCAATTTCCGTTATATTTTTGTAATTTTGATATATTCAGTGACTTACAACGAGTATTTACTCAATTAAATTGAAAACATAATCAACTTGCAATGGTAAAATTTTGAGAAGAAGAAGTTGTGTATGAATATACCTGAATAAGAAGATGAAGGAGGAGAAGCAGAAAGAGAAGAATGAGAAGTGATGTTAATGATAGGTTTGGAATTAGTAATCTCAATTTTTGGAGCTTGAGAAAAAGGTAGATGGTAGAAGTATAGAAGAAGCAGAAAACAAATAGTCAATGGTAGAAGTCTCTTGGTGATAAAATTTGATTTATCTTTAAGAAAAGTTGAAGTTCCCATTTTCATAAGTTTTTTATTGTGCTTTGTTTCCACTCCTTATGTGTTTTTAGTTTTGATCAATGATTAAGGACACTATCTATGGTTTTTTGTTGGGATTTTTGCATTAGGTGAAGTGAAAGTCAAAAAGAGAAAAGCATGTTTTATTGCGAAATTGATTCTGTTATAGTAACACGTTGCAAAATCTACATGAATCAATAATTCACTTAACATAGTCATGTTTTGAAATTATGGTTTGAATTTTTTTTTTTTTAGGTAATCTTCTGGTTGGAGCTCACACATTATAAATATGGAGAAGTGGAATGTCAGGGGTTCAAACCTTTGTCCTGGATAAATTATGCAATGTCCCTGCCAACTGAGCTAAGGGGACTATAGTTTGAATATTTATTGGCTTATAAAATTGATATCCCAATTTTGTCCTGATTTTTTTTTTAGTTTGTGCTTTGAAAATATATGTAAAGTAGCTTCATATATGGACCTTGTAATGAAGCCCGATACGTACCAAAAAGCAAATCAATCTGTTCCAGAGAAAAAAAAAAGATTTTCATATAGATTAAAATAGATGATAAATGAAAGAAGTATAATGCTGATTTTATTTATCATATAAGTGTACATCCCTCAAAAAATATCATAAGTGTACTCTGAAACATAATAATTTGAGCGTCATGCACATAATATCACTTAGAAGTTAGAAGTTATATTTGGACTTTTTTTTTTGAGAGAAGTTATAATTGAACTTTTAAAAAAAAATAAAAATTGTTATTTGGACAATCATTTTTCTTAGTAACTTATGAAACAACCAGAATATAGCTATTGACACAAAAACAAAAACAATAGAGAAAAAAATAAAAATACAATATAAATATAAAAGAGAAAATTGTCGCAAAATGTTTGATCAAATATTATTTCTTTTAATATTAAAACTTATAAACACGGTCAATATCCTTAAAAAAAAACATGGTCAATATTTACTCTAATTTTTAATCAAACAATTGATTTTGAATATACTTATATGATATGATATTGATGGAGTGAAACTATTCCATTTCCTTAAGAAAATGATCGTAGTAATTTAGAGTTTAATTGGGAGGTAAGTAATGTATAACTGAGAAATCTTTCATCTAAAAATTAATTTCGAATTCACTTGAACAATTGATCTTTATTTGAACTCATTAACCATTTGAATTCAATCACTTAGTTAAAAAAACATTAGAAATTACACAATATTTAATCAAGTTTTACAATTTAGATATGTGATAATTTTTTTTTTAAGAAGCACAAATAATTAAGATTTTAATTGTGAAATCCAATTAAAATGTATAATACCTTTTTGTACAACATGTATAAAACTATTTTATATTATATATTAAAATGATTTTTTTTACATTAATTTACTAGTTTACTTATGAGTTATGTTATTTAAACAAAAGAACTTAGAACATCTTATAAAACAACTAAAAATTACAAAGAAATAAAAGTATTGATATGAAAATTAAAATAATAAGAACAAAATTAAAATATAAGAGAGTTGTTCCTTAAATTTTCAGGTTGTTTTGCTTCTCTACTATTAATTTTAAATCTAACAGTTTAGATTAAGACATTTCTAAAATTATTATAAACAATCTCGACTGTATATTTTAGATTGAATGGTTCAGATCTGCTACAGCATGGACGTGTTCCATGTCCCGTCATGCACACACATGGAAAACATGAAACTTGAAAGCAGCTGTTACCCACTTCACAAAAGTCGATTGTCCTATTGGTTTGACTTATTAGAATAATTATGTTGTTAACCTACTTTGATGACTTTCTCTCCCTATCAACGTCTATCACATAAAGTTACACTCTATTTAAAGTTCGAGGAAGGAAAGGTTAGGAATTAGGATACTCTTTTTTCAATATAATTTTTTAAACATTTACACTTTAATGGAATGAAATTAATTTTTTTAAGGAAAAATGAAATTAATGTATGTTGCTATTTTTAAGTAGAACATATTTTTAAAGTATAAGATCCATTTTGATATAAGTCAATAAAAAAAGAATATTTCTAAAACTAATTTTTTTGATGTAGTCGGTTAAAGTTAGGAATACCATGACTTCTAAGACGAGAGATGTAAGTCTTGTCCATAAACCATAAATAAATTACCTTAGATATTATAGAATTTTAGATTTATTGAAAATAAAAATGATAACACTTATACATTTTCACCTTGACGTAATAGAAATACAATTAAAAATCAAATTATGCCATTTCTGAAAAGAAAAAAAAATTATAAACTACAGCACCCCAATAGGAAAAATTCCACTTGATTTTTTTTTACTATCATAAAAAAAAAATCCACTTGATAATATCATTATCATATGCATGTGACACAGTTTTTTGGAAATTTTACGCTATACCCCTATGATAATACCATCACCCCTACATTTTACATGAGTTACCTATATTATCCTTGTATTTTTTTCTCAACAATTTCAGAAGTTTCCTATGTGCATAAGGTCAGAAGTTTCCTGTGTGCATAAGGGAACGTATTGCAGACCCATACAGGAAAATCACGTATGAGTTTTCCGATTTGGCGTATGATAATAGAGATCACTACGCAGTCCGTTTGATTTTCATCTTGTTGCTGGAATTAGGGCCGCCCTTGTGCAAGAGCATCAAATCCCTTAGCACAGGGCCTCAAACTTAAAGGGGCATTAAAATTTGAAAAAAGGAAAAAAAAACCTTGTACCCACGGACAAAATCGTCACTAAATGTCATTTTTTGTAGGTATAAGTCCAAAATTCAACTATTTTACTGTCAATTATACATTATCCGTAGCTAAATGTCTATATGTCTGTAAGTAAAAGTCGTGTTTGTCACTCTAAGTGGTGTTGATTTTTTTTCAATACTTTAAATTAAAATTGTAAAGATTACAACGGGACCTCCAAATTGTCGGAGACGACCCTGAATAACGCTTTTATTACCAACAAATATCCCACCTTTGGTAATAAAAGCGTTTTTCAATACTGTTTCTTTTCTTCTTGAGACTCCTCGATAGTTTGATTCTTCTCTCTTTGTTTAATTTGATTTTGTTTGGGTTGGTTGGCTTTGGTTTTATTTTGTTGGGTTTGGTTCTATTTAATTGCTTCTCTCCCTATGCGTTACTATGTTCGGTTGCTACTCTCTCTATTGGTTCTTTTGTTAAGTGTATCCTGCTCCTATTAGGCCTTCTATTTGATTTCCTAGTTCCTAATCTTTTCTAATGTCATGAAAATTTATTGCCTAAGGATGAGGACCTCTTAAAAAATATTTGCCGTCCTCTTGCAAAAATAAAAGGTTTGTCTTACCAACAAATCTCTCTATTCTCATGATTTCTAAGTTAGTAAGACCCATTGCACCATATTACCCTATTTATCCAAAATGTCTTTAGGTTATTCTCATGATTCAATACCTTTATGTATAGCTTCATATTTCAAATAACTTTCTTAACTTTGAACTAGAACGTTGCCTTTGAATTAAAAACAATGAAGGTAGATTAATGTATTAATAATCTAGATTAGTGTCTTACTAATCTAGCTTCATTGTTTTCAATTCAAAGGCAACACTCTAGTTCAATTTAGACACATATGATGATATATGGGGATCAACCCCCTTTAGAAAAAAAATGATTGGGTGAGGATCGCCCTTATTAATGGGTGCAATTATCTTTTGAAGTAAATGAATTTCAAATTACCTTTCAACGACATTAACCATATCAAGAAAGATTTCAACGTCTCTGATTAAGTTTCTCAAGGACTCAAATTTGTGCATTGGTACCTCTCTTACGTCAATCAAATTTATCTCTATATAAGAAGCTGAAGACTTGAAATAAAACAACTCTCTGAACTTTTGCAAGTGCTCTTACTTTGTGAAATTTAAAAGCACATAAACACTTAAATAATTTCTTACAAACTTTCATATTTTAGAAATTCTTAAGACTGAGAGTTATAACTGAAATGTATTGTTTACACTTCTGATTGTATATCAAATGTAAAACCTAAACAATATGTTATTTGATTAAGTTAAATTGTAGAAGTCTCTTTCAATTGTGATTGAGAAGAGGAAGACTCTTTCTTGTGTGATTAAGCTTTTGAAGTATTTTGCTTGTGTGATTGAGCATTTGAAATCTTTAATGATTATATTGAAAATCTTGAAAGTCTCTCTCTCTCTCCCTCTCCCTCTCCCCATCTCTCACTCTCTCTCTCCCTCCCTCCCTCCCCGCATTCATACTTTGTTCTAGACTCTGGACTAAAGCCTCAAAATCTAATCACTTTATCATACTTTGTTCTAGACTCTGGACTAAAGCCTCGAAATCTAATCACTTTAAACACTTAAAAAAAGTTTGTAAAAATTTCAGACTTTGTTTCTCACCTTCACATGAATCCATGCCTTATAAAACTGATATCCCAATTTTGTCCTGATTTTTTGTTAGTTTGTGGTTTGAAAATACTCCAAGGGTGATAGATGAACCATGTACAATGAACCAAATCACCCAACCATTTAATTAATGGTTACTATCTTATAGATCATATGTATAAATTTTGATATTATATTTGTAATAATTTATGGAAAATATCATTTTTAAGAAGTTTAAAAGGGTAAGTTTATTGTGGGAATGATGTATTCAACACCTTAAAACTTTAAAAATGAACTTTTTTTTAATCAAGTTTATAATTTATTTCTATTTTTGAATTCTTAACTAGTACCTTAACGACATTTGTTAGCATAACCCTAATCTTATATTTAATCAATATTTGTAAAATTTATATACTACTACACCATTAACATTATTTTTTAAGGATACACCATTGACACTGAAATTGTTATACATTAATATTGAAATGTATAGACACGATCGATACCATCAGTATGCTTATATAAACCCATTAGAAATAGAAAACAACTTATCACATACGTAAAAATTTCCTGAATCATTGAAGGGTTTGTTTGATTAAACTCTCTCCCATCAGTTGATAGAAATTTTTCTTTCCAACTTTTCAGCTTTTTCTACACCTTATCTTGGACAAAATTGAAAAGATGATACTTAGAGCTACCAACTAAAGCAGGCAGTCCCAAATACTTTGAATGAAACTTAACCGTCTTAATTTTCATCCAACTTTAGAACAAGATTTTACGATCATCGAATACATTTTTGGCTAAAAGAGATTTCAGATTTATCCAAACAGATAGGTGAAGCAAATGGGTAAGTATTAAGAATTTTTTGAATGGTCTAAGAATCTTGAATAGAATCCCTGCAAAAAATGAGGCTATCATTTGCAAAAAAATAAATGATTAATTTTTGGAGCTCCACTGACAATTTGAATTCCATGAAGGCCATTTTCTTCTTGTGCTTTATTTAAAAGCCTAGAAAAAACCTCAACACATAAGATAAATAAGTAAAGAAATAATAAGTTCCCTTGACGGAGACCTCGTTGAAGATAAAACTTCTACAAGGACTTCCATTCAGTAAAACGGAGAAAGACATAATGGAAATACAATTAAAAATCAAATTATGCCATTTATGAGAAAAATTCATAAACTAAAGCAAATTCCACTTGATTTTTTTTTTTACTATCATAAAATAAAATAAAATAATCCACTTGATAATATCATTATCATATGCATGTGACACAGTTTTTTCCTTTCGTGGATTGACTATTGGATGGGCTATTCCTTCTCGGCATTAAGTCAAGAACGACCCTTTCAAAGGTTAGCATCTATCGTACTATTAATGCATTCAAACACAGGAAACAGCTGTGCACAGTAATTGATCTAGGAATTTTTAGTAACGGGGGCAGTAATTATACAAATTTTTACCATGAAACATATATAATATTTTATTTCTGAAAGCATAAAATATACATTGTAAATATTAATCGATTTTCTCATTTTAAATATCGATAAAAATATATCTTTATATATAAGTAACTAAATAATAAATAATGACTAACTCATTCATCTCATGCAATTTCGCATCAGATTCTCGATAAAATTCTTAGCCGCGAAAGCTCTTTCAACTGTTATGCCAATTGTAATATAAAAAATACCTCCAATAATACATATATCAACAAATATAAAACATATTTTATAGTTTACATAAACTTAGAAAAAAATTACTACTCCTCATTTTGGGTTTTTTGTGCCACATAACATCTTTAATTGTTTGGGAAATTAGTCTAACTTTACTTTGGGTAAAAAGTTTGGTTCAACTTTCATTCTATAAATATAAGAAGCATGAATATATGAACATATGTATATTGTACTAGTACTAATGAACAAATTATTCATAAAATAGTGGGGGCACCACCCCCACACCTATACACACATCCGTCCCTGGCCATGCAATGCAGGTTGTATGTATGAAAACTTTTATTTAGTTTTCTACTTTGTACTTATTTAAAGTAATATATATTTTCCCATTGAGGTTAATAGGCAAAAAATATTTCATGCTGCCATATTTTTACATTTTATCCCTCACCCGTAAAAATGGTTGCCTATTTATTTTAGGTCACGATATGTTATATGCTAGGATTAGTTAGCCTTTAAATGTAAATATGTTAGGATCAATTAGCCTTCGATGTCCTACTCCGACACCTACTTTGTGCGGTTTTTGTTATTGTGTTATTTATTGATGATTATTCTCACTTTACATGGATATACATCTTGGAAAATAGATATGAGCTTCCTCAAATTTACATCAATTTTGTCAAAATGATTCAAAGACAGTTTTCTAAAATCATTAAAGTTTTTCGACGAGATAATGCAATGGAATATCGTACATCTAAACTCTTGTCTTTTCTTGGTGAGTAGGATACTTTGTTTGATTTTTTTTTTTGTTTCATATACATCTCAACAAAATGGTTGCACTGAGGGAAAGCATTGTCATGTTCTTGACTTATTTTGTGTCATGCTCATCTCACCGAAAAACAAAAATATGCTAATCCTAATAAGAAATAAAAATTAATAATTAAAAAGAAATAAAAAGAAGGAAATTATCCTACTAATTAGTAATTAGTAATGAATTAGAAAATAAAAACTAAATAACAAAATTAATAAGTAAAGCGAAATGCCTTGTTGAAAATCAACATCTCCAACAATGACATCAAAAACTTGATGACTAAGTTTGGTAAGTGCATCAAACTGTTTCAAGTAATAAGTGATAAGTAAAATCGTCTTCACAAAGATTGTCATTTAACCAAGAAACTAGCTAAACTTATTAAAAAACAGTAAATAAAAAAAACAAATTAAATGGAGGAAGTTTGCAAGTTTGATTTGATTCCGCAAAGTAGTAATTTAATTGCACGTAAGTAAATAGTTTTGATTGCAAAATTTAGCAATGGTTAGGATTTAAATCCTCTCTATTTCTTTGATGAATTAAAGTCAAACAATTATCAGTTATGAGAAAAGGGTTTTATTTGAGTGATAAGTTCGTAGGATTTTTATGTCTCCTACTTTCAAGTTTTTACAAGTCCCTCTACCTCTCTAAATTTAGTTAATTAGTTGGAATAGACTCAAAACATCATGCACAAGTGTGCTTGAGTCAAATAAGAGGCTTATGTTTAAGCCAATACCAAAAAGGGATTATACTAATTATTATCTTAAATTATCAAAAATACTAATGATTATGTTTAAGATGTTGAATAAGTCTTACAAAAATGATGCTAAATAAGAAATACTTCATTTTCTTTTAACCAATATACGTCATAGTTCATAAGAAGTATTTCCTATTAAGAAAGCATAATCATGTTTTATAAATTGTTGATAATTTGAAAGCGTTAGTCATGGTAAAAAAAAAAACCAAAACATAACTTATAACTCACGTTTTTATTAGAAATATTTTAGAGATACAACAAGATCCAACCATCATGGAAGAAATAGATAGAAAAATAAAGTTTTGATCAAACAGACCCTTCTTGGACCTTCCACTGAAGGGGTCTATTGCTTAGAAAACAATCATGTTTCTAATAGTATATGTAAAATAATTAGTTGATAACAAATTTTTGTGCTTGTATTTTTAAAAGTGTCTTTTATCTTATGTAGTAATGATTATCTTTAAGATGCTGAATAAGTCTTATACAAATGATGCTCAATAAAAAATACTTCATTTTTTTTAACCAATACTTCATAGTTCTTTTTTTTTTTTGAGGGAATACTTCATAGTTCTTAAAAAGTATCTTCCATCGAAAAAGCATAATCTATGACTCACGTTTTTATAAATTGTTGATAATTTAAAACATTAGGCATAGTAAAAAAAAATACCAAAATATAATTTATGTATGATTCACGCTTTTACTAGAAAAATTTCTGGATATACTACAAGATCCAACAATCATGGAAGAAAGATCATAAGGAGTAACTTGAATTCAATTCAGTTTCAATTAATGTCAGCACGTACCATAGAACAAAGCCAAAAGGGACAATAGGAAAACACTTTGAAAGAAGATGGTAACAATTACAAACACATTCAAAGAAAAACTCACCAAAACATTTGTTCCCTCAACTTTCTATGCTCTTCTACCTATAGCTCTAATTTGTCTATACTTTTACTTCCACTCATTTACTCCATTTTTCACTCCCATCCCTCACCAATATTCACTTTCTGCTTCCCCTCCTTTGAGAAAAGGTAAATTCACTAGCAATGTACCTTTGCTAGTGTATATTGAATTCCATGTTCTATGTTTATATCATAGGTTTTAATTGCAAATTTTGTGATCTTTGAAATTATAGAGAATTATAAAAGTTGTTAGTGTTAGAATTTGATCGATATTTTTTAGGAGACAAATATATAATATGAATTAATCTTCTATGTACAATTCAAAATTTTTTTGGTTACTTTATAGATACTTTAGAAGAAAATATTGGGAGTGTTGGAAGAGATCTTCTCTTATAAAAGTTTTCTCTCGTGTAATCTCAACTATTATCTTTTTATACCACATGCAGTTTCAATAATTAAAACGAAATTGAATAGTGGAGATGGGCCTCAGACCTCCTCCGATGGAAATTTCACGGAAGATGATCCAAGTACGTGTTACAACACTTTCTTTTCTTATCAAATTAATTTTAGTCTCACTATGGTAACCCATATTTGAAAAACTTCGATGTCACGTCAACAAGTAAACTTCGATGATGCATTGAATTGCAGCACCAGAATTTTTTTTAGATCTTGCTTTTATTCATCTCACTATACTTAATTTGTTTTTAATGTTTGGCAGAAAAGGGAAAACCTCATGAGAAACCATGTGACTATTTCAATGGCAATTGGATTAATGAGAAGAGAGACCCTTTATATAATGGAACAACATGTAGTGAGATCAAGAAAAGTCGGAATTGCATCGTCAATGGAAGACCTGACTCAAGCTACCTATATTGGAGATGGAAACCAAGTGAGTGTGATCTTCCAATTTTTGAACCAAACACTTTTCTTACACTCATCAACAACATGAACATAGCTTTTGTTGGAGACTCTTTAGCTAGGAACCAAATAGAGTCCCTTGTCTGCTTATTATCCACTGCTTCAAAACCTAAACCTGTCCCCCATATAAGCTCTGGTGCAAAGTGGTATTTTCCTTCTCACAATGCAAACTTGACATTCTATTGGTCACCATTTCTTGTGAAGGGTGATCAAAGAAAAAATGATGGGCCAAAATATAATACAATATATTTGGATCATGTAAATGAGATGTGGGCAAGGGATATGGATAAAATGGACTTGATCGTGTTGTCATTTGGTCATTGGTTTTTGGACATTCCTTCAATTTACTATGAAGGTGATTCAGTTATAGGTTGTTTTAGATGTCATGAATTTAAATTTAATTATACTGATATTGGATTTTATATTCCAATGAGAAAGGCTTTAAGGACTACCCTTAATAGCATAATTGAGAGGAAAATGGTTAAAGGGAATGAAATTGATGTGATTGTGAGAACATACTCACCTACTCATTTTGAAGGTGGTTGGGATAAGGGTGGTACTTGTTCAAAGAGAGAGCCATATGGAAATGAGGAGAAGAAACTTGAAGGAATGGATGTAAGATAAGAATTATTGAGATAGAGGAAGCTGAAAATGCCAAGGCAAAAGCTAAAAAATTAGGGTTAAATTTAGAGGTGCTTGATATAACAAAATTGGCATTGTTGAGACCAGATGGTCATGCAGGTGCATATATGAATCCTTTTCCATTTGCAAATGGAGTTCCAAAATATGTAAAAAATGATTGTGTTCATTGGTGCTTGCCGGGACCTATAGATACTTGGAATGAGATTTTGTTGGAGATGATGAAGAAGAAAATTGGATCCTCAAGGAGATGATTCGGATACATAAAGAAGGGAAAGAACGATGATTAGTCGATGATTGTATACGAGACAAGTACATTATTGGTTGTGTCTTTCATTCATTTCATCAATGATTTATATATACACAAAATAGTTTTCAATTTGATTCTCATGATAATGCATTTGTCGCCTATACAATTATTGAATAATCATTAGCAATTATTTCTAATAATAGACACATGACTAATAAAAAAGATATTCTAATAAGAACCATTCAAATATTTAGATGTGAGACATCTCGTGTGTTAAATATGATCGAGGAATCCTCTTCATTGTTTAACTGCTAACTTTTAAAAAAAAATTGATCGAAGAATGATTTATTATGTTTATTTTGATTATGATCGCTTCATCCCTAATGTAAGTGATATTGTTTATATTATCTCGAAGTACTTGCTAAAGTTTTTTTTTGGAATAATACTTGATAAATGTTTAGGTTAAATAAAAAATATAACACAATCTTAATAGAAATTGAAATACTACTGTTCACGTATGTAAACACAAATTTAAGTACAACAGATGAGCTGCTCCGTGAAACGTCCGAGGTGGAGTCTCAAGAGCACTCTTAAGAAGTAAGCGAATATTACACTGTTTTTCCCTCACTGGAATCTCCCCCCCTCAACCATCTATATGTCACCTTTTATAGTCATCAAAATGTTGGTCTAATGGGTCTTTCTCTTATCATTCAAAGCCCATTAAATTGTGATCCAGAGCCTCCCATTGGTTGCTTGCTTTCTGTACGACCGCGCGTGCACTAGGGTACAACTTATTCGTACCAGGCGCGTGGAGTTGTGACGCATTGATCATCCGTACAAGACACATGGTATTAAGCGAAGACGCGCTGAGCTGGATGGCTTGACTTGAACAGCCAAACCAGTGTTAACTGAAGACGTGTTGAGCTGAGCTGAGCATGCTGGGGGTAGAGCTGAGTTGAGCATGCTGGAGGGTAGAGCTGAGCTGAGCATGCTGAAGGGTAGAGCTGAGTTGAGCATGCTGGACGGGTAGAGCTGAGTTGAGCATGCTGGACGGGTAGAGCTGAGTTGAGCATGCTGGACGGGTAGAGCTGAATTG
>Ga0099826_10000538_pt1 | contig 18764 bp, 9 predicted proteins | sample Mtrugardesep15_FD_76830 | JGI IMG/M metagenome (GOLD analysis project Ga0099826, IMG submission 76830) | Root nodule microbial communities of legume samples collected from California, USA - M. trunc garden sep15 | ecosystem: Host-associated > Plants > Roots > Nodule | place: USA: California... | reverse complement strand
GCTTGCATGTTAGCCGCTTACCCTTCTGCCCTTGCCCATCTGGTATGTTGATAGAGCTGAACAGTCTCATTTGAAGCATGACATGCAAGAAGTAGATAGTTACGTGGCTGTACCATCCATGCAAATCTCATGAACAATGCTGAATAAATACACATTGCTGCAGCAACAAAAATGAGATAAAATAATTAATCCATAGACCATATGCCAAGAAAAATTTCAAATTGTCATGAAAGCAGAGGTGACAAACCTCCTGTCATGTTGCCGGAGATCATTTCTGGAGGTTTATTGATGTCGGCCAACCCCTTTCCATATAAAAAAATTGGCATATTAGTTTAAAACCGAAGGTTAAGACCATTTTTTAACACTGGTAAAGTAAATACATAGGAGTGAAACTCACAGCTGCGACAAATCCCCAGTTAGCAACAGGTCCCCAAAAGTGAGTTGTTTTAGGACCAACTGGACTATTCCAAAATGCTTTGAAGGCAGCCATAAGATACCACTTCTACAGATTATGAAATTGTAAGATTACTTCAACGGAGTAAAAATAGCAGACCACAGGTATGTAAATGCAAATATTTATTATTATATTTTAAAACCAGAATATTAAGACTGCACTGCTACCATGCAAAGTTGTTCTCAGAAAAAGAAAATCTGTTATTCCTATCATCACAAATGAAAGAAAAACATTTCCCAGCAAGTACACACCATTGGAGTTAAAGTCTTACATAATCCAGAAAAAAAGTCTTTTCAATCTCCCGTTGGTCATTGTTAGAATTATGCAGGTCTCAATTTTGACTAAATCTAATTGATTTGTCTAATTTTATGTTTTTTTGTTACAAGAGATATGATAAGATGTTTTATATAGGCCTAAGCTATGCTGGTTATGACTCAGCAAGGCTAACTAACTAAGCTAGTTAAGAACTCAGGCAGGGCTAACTAGGTTAGTTACTCTTAAATATCATGGTTGAGCCTAACACAACCCCACAAAACCGGCTTGTGAGGTGAGTATTACCCCCACTTATAAACACGTGTTCAGACCATATTTTGTACGATGTGAGACACTTTAATGGTTACAAATAGAGACTAACCGAGGTTAATTACTAAAATAACTAGGAAAGTTTCAACTAACTGAAGATTGGTTGAAAAATCTATCCTAAAATACTCCCCAGCATGTTTAACTAGGTGGGATAAGGAATCACGATTCATGCACAGTGAGCTTGGATCTAAACTCTTAAAACTTAGTAAGAGAGAAAGCTTTAGTCATGTTGGTGACTATGAATGTGAACCACCTGGAGTTGTTTCTGAAGAACCTTTTCACGGACAAATGTGTTTGTCGGTGCAAAGAAGATCGTATTATGAGAGAATAGCGATCAGTGGATAGTGGGAGAATTTATTGAGTAAGTAAAGACTAAAGGCAGAGTAGCTGAGAGATAGCCAAGGCAAGACTGCAATACTTAGCTTATATGTTTGACCTGGAAATAACAAGTTGTTTCTTGGCTCACAACAATTGAATTCAAAGGAAACTTGGTTATCTCTAGCAAACTGACTAACACTTTGTAAATCTTAAGTGATAGTGGAGGCAACTGACAAACATTGTTAACATAAAATTATTTGCATCCTTCATGAAAAACGCTACCCAGACCTTATCACTTCACCTCTACCATTAGGTGCAAAAACGTTTTTCGAGTTAAGGACAAAGCTAGGATGATTCCATTCGCACATACCCAAAGTATGTAAGACGGAGTTGACCATTTTTTCTACAATTCGTTATATGAAATCAGACACAAGATTTTTGTGCTATATAGTGGAAATGAGACATACATAAAAAAGCATACAAACCCATTATCGAATCAGACAAAATTGAATAAAGATGAATTGATTAGAGTAATATGTTATTAGATCCAAACACGTGATTGAGGATGGGAAGAAGTGCAGAGAGAGAGAGATACCTGAAAGTAAAACTGGATGAACAGAAAGAGAAGAATCGGCGACGTTGAATTTTTTAGGAGGAGAAAGGCAAACAAAGATCGATTGAAATCCAAATCTGCGTGCGTGCGAGCAAGGTGAAGGAACTACGGTCCCACACAGTGATTTTCGGTCTTCTTTCAATTGGTCGGACAACACTGCCCCTTAACCTATCCCTTTCTAGGTAAATAAATTTAGGCTCTCTTCGGTAACTGATAATTGATATAACTTATAGATGATAAGTTAATTAAAGTGTTTGGTAAAATCAGCAGTTAAACTAACTGATAAATGTAAAATGACGACATTATTAATTCATAATAAAATGTGTATCGATTAATATTAATATCTAAGATATTTAATAATTTAAATTAGTCAATTTAATAAATATTTTACATATTAATAAATTAATATTTTATTTTTGGTCAAAATACTTAATTACTTTTTAGTTTAAAAAAAAAAATTGAATCCATAAGTTAAAAAACATAAATATTAAAATATGAAGAGGAAGAACAACAACAAAAAAATCAAAAATAAGTTATCTAATAATATAAGCAACAACAACTGGATAAAATTTTTCCCAAAAAATAAAAACCAATTGGATACTTGTTATATTATTCGTACTGTTGTTTGTTTAAGAACTTTAATTCATATTACTTAAAACTAAATCATTACAAAGCACCCTAAAAAAAAACTACTTATATTGCTAAATGAAAAAAAAAATCATGTGACAAAAAAATGGGAATGAAAATTGTTTCAACATTGAAAATATAACATGTTTTATATTGCAATAAATTATAAAGGGTAAAAAGAGATTTTAGATAAAATAGCAAGGGCAAAAGTGGAAGAAAAAACAATAAGCTATAAGATAAGTTCAAACGCTACTTGAAATAGCGTTCAAAAAATAGCTTATAAGCTCGTGAAATAAACTATAAACTCGTGGTGAAAAATCATTACCAAATAGAGTTTTTTTTGTGAGACGAGCTTATAAGGTATTCGCTATAAGCTAATTTTATGGTCTTGCCAAATAGAATCTTAATAATTTTTTCCCTAAAAAAAAAACTAATAATTTTTTTTACGGGGCTCTCAAAATGACAAGGGGTAAACAATAAACACAATTTAACGCATTAAATTTTAAGTATTTAAGGTTTATTAATTTTCTTTTCTTTATATTTAATTCATTGGTAAAAAAGATGTAAAGAAGGTATGATAAATTAAGTTCCTCTTTAGAAACCTCTAAAAGAAAGTTACTCTAAAAAAAATTATGAATTAAGTTTTTTTAGACTATTTTATATTTTTGGAGCAAATCGTAAAATTGATCTCTATTTTTGTAAGTTACTTTTAAATTAGTTTTCGACTTTTAAACTAGTCCATGTTTTTGTCAAAAGTTTATGTATTAGGTCTCTTATTATGTGACAAATACATAAAGTTACAAACCTAATTGAAATTTTTTTGACAAATACATGAACTAGTTTTAAGTATTAATAGAGTTGGAAACTAATTTGAGAATAACTTATAAAGATATGAACTAATTTTTCCCTAAAAAAAAAAATATGGACTAACGGTTTACTCTTTATTTTTCTCTTAAACTAAGATGGGTTTTTGCAATTTTTTTCAAAAATTAAAATGTGTCTGACGCTATAATTTTATCAAGTTTGGTGCATTATACAGTCCACTTGTCGTTATTACAAGAAATGAGAAAGAAAAAAAAAACTTATATATAGTCAAAATGCTTATTGTTCAAAATATTTATATATTATTGATGTTTTTTTACAAGATAATTGATGTATCTAATACTTATATATTATTATTCTTGTGAGCTTAACTAGATATTGTATATTATATGCAGGAGTCGGATTTCGAACCTCGAATACTTCACTTCTCCACGATTAAATTATGTGAGCTCGTCATTAGACTACTAGAAAAAAAACTTATATGTTACTGATCAGATACATTAGTTATGAGTTATTTGATTTTTTTACAAATTAATTATTTGAAATTGAAACACTCATTCCTTTAAATAAAATAAAAACATCATCACCCAAAAAAAAAAAAAAAACATAGTATAGTTTTGCATTGGAGGAGTATTTTGACTGCTCTGTCCCTGAGTCGTCCATCTTTGTCTCCACCGCCTCTTCTCATTAGGGTTAGGGTTTCTCGTTCGTTCCTATTCTCATAACCTAATTTCTGGAAAAGGTAACTCGGTTTTTTTAATCACGATTTTTCGATATCACCCCAACTTTTTTGACTGTATTGATCTGTTGATATATTAGGGTTTGGTTGTTGATATATATGGTAATGCGATTTTAATTTTGCAACTTCTGTTTTAGTTTTTTCTGATTGGTATTTTTGTTTTTGATTCTATGATCATGATTATAGGTGTTTCAGAGAAGAGAATATACAATATGGACGTTAACAGAAGTGCTCGGTATGGATATTTTTGTTTCTTATTATGCTTTTAGTTGATTTTCTGGTATTTTATTTCTTAATAATTTTGATTGATATATGCATTTCTTGTTTTTTAGTTTGGTTCTTGTTATGCTTTACTCCTTTGAGATTTGACCACTTTGTTTCTTTAAACTTCTATTGTTAGGAATTAGTTGTCATGTTAGTATTTTCACCTTTATCAGATTAAAGGTTCGTCATTAATATAACTTCAAAATAAACATGTAATAACCTGTCTATAGGATTGCTTGTACATTATTTTACATATTCAGTTTTTTCCCCTTTTTTTGGAGTATTGAGAAGTGATATACTGGTTATTGAGCTGAAAAATACTGTTGTATTTAAAAGCCTGCATAATTTTTAGAAGGCTTATTTCTTGATAAAGAGTATTTAAAAACCTGGCTTAAGTGAGTGATATACATTTTCTGTTCTGTTTTTATTTAAAAATATTATGTATTAAATAGTAGCATGTTTCACCTGAAAGCCGTAGTGTTTATGGCATAACTATTTTTCTTCTTATCTTCTTCAAGATAGTACTTTTGCGAATTTCACCTGAAAGCTGGACTGTTTTAGATTGATTATTATGTCATGCATGGACCACTTCTATTGATTAATTTATTATTTATCATGTTAACTTTATAGTGATGTGTACATGATCCTATACATTAGTTATCTATTCTCATTTTTTATATATATCTAGGGTGTTCCAAACATTCTTGATGTCTTTGTCCGCACCCTCACCGGTACAGTTTATTTGAAACTTCCCAAGGACCAGAATTCTGTTCGGTTGCTGCTTCTGAGCTTATATATTTGAACGTGTTCAAAGATATTGATCTGGTAGGTAAACATGGAAGCCAACAGCGGAAAGGCATCTGATAGGGATGTGCTTAATCTGAAGCGGAAGCGTGCTTTTCGACATGCTACATGTTCAAATGGAGCTCTGCCTCAACGTACATCATTGATGACACCAAGAAACAAGGTAATCAAACATATGAGATTGAACGGGTACAAAAGCAAGCCTATGAACTCAGAGAATCATATTGGACGATCGTTGGTTAGGTATTTTATGAACTATAAGAAGAGCGGAAGCCCAGAACGTTTGATGGTATATCAAAATGGTGGATGGAAGGACTTTCCACGGGATGTTGTTGACTTGGTTAGGAAAGATTTTGATGTAAAGAAAGCAGTTGTGGAGGTAGAGTCAAATGGCCATCATCTTGTGCTGGACTTTTTGCACATGTATCAGATGAATTTGAAATCTGGTTTGCAACAACCTATTGCTTGGATTGATGAGACTGGGTGCTGCTTTTTCCCTGAAAGGTATGCTGCTTCTGACGAAGGGCCTTATGCTGGTTCTAACAAAATTAAATTACATTTAGGAATTGAAATAAATGGAGTAGGTGCATCCAAGGTGGGGGAGTGCAGTGGGGAGTCCAATGCCAAAGTTGAGCATATTCAATTTGATGCTAAACAAGCCTGCAATCATAATGATGATTTAGAAATTGAAGATAGCAGTAATAACATGGGAAATGGAAATGTTGGTGAAGCAGTTGAGCTAAATAAAGATAGAGGTTTTAATGCTTATAATGAAATTGTATATGGAAAGTTGGATTTGGATACTGTACAAAAGATGTTTCTTAAGGGAACTGGTAGTTTTGGTAGTGCTGACATAGTTGAGATTTACCCCCTCTCAAGTACAATGATGCAATCACAATTGGAGCTGTTTGAGAAGCAAGCTGAAATTATGAAAAATTATCGTGGGGATGCTAATGTTCGATATGCTTGGCTTGCTTCTTCTAAAGGAGAATTACCTACTATGATGAAGTGTGGCCTTGGTCATTGTGGACTATCTGCATCTAAATGCATACATGGCATTGGTGTTCATCTTGCAGCTGCTACCTGTCCTTTTGCCAGGTTGAATTTCTAATCATCAAATTTAAACAATTTAATCTTTTTTATATGCTAATAATATTGTTGAAGTTATCCTAGGCCTGAATGTGTTAAGCAAGATGAATAGAAATTTAGAAGCTTCCTTCCTTTGATTTCTAGACCAATTATTTTATTTAAGAATGGAGTTCTACTAATATATCTCTCTGCATGGTATTGTTTTTTAAATCACCATTATTACTGTCAGTTGTCAATATCTTTTCCTTGAAAATGTTCTATAATAATATTAAAAATTTGATATTGGGCGTTGCATGCCAAGAACCTTTTTCCCCTTATTTATTTATACATCTATGGACCTACCTTATTTATTTATTTATTTATTTATTTATTTATACATCGATGTCTTCCTTACATTCTACTTTAGTCCTTTATTATTTTATCATTTATGTACTTTTATTCTAGATTATTCTGTTGTAATGGGTAGAAATGGATTCAAGTTTGGCTTATTTACAGTGCTAGTTATTGCGATGTTGACGAAAATGGGGTTCGACACATGGTCTTTTGCCGTGTAATTATGGGGAATATGGAGCTTCTCCATCCTGGAACTAGACAGCATCATCCCAGTAGTAGTGACTATGATAGTGTGGTGGATGACATCCACAATCCAAGAAACTTTATAGTATGGAATATGAATATGAACACCCACATCTATCCAGAATTTGTTGTTAGTTTCAAGGTCTCTTCTGATTTTGAAGGTGAAACATTGTTCTTATAGTTCTTTCATGTTTTCTATTTCTTTACATTTTTTTCCTAACAAAAAAAGGATCATATCCATTTTTTTTTATTATAATATTGGTATATGATACTTAATGGGTTGATCAGAGGCTGATATATGATTCGGTTCACTCCATTTGGATGGAGGATTTCATCTTCTGGTTGGGCACTTGAACTCCCTCATATTCGAATGTCTGGTCAATGACACAGCCTTCTGTTTCTGATGCTAAGCTGTACAAGTACCGTTCCTTTTGGAAACTTGTGACTTTCTTGATCACTAATATATCATGCCTTTTAACAGGCCTTCTTTCGGGATGTGAGCGTAAGAATAATATTTTTGGGGTTAATTCAGCTACCAATGGTCCTAAAATCTTGCCACGTTCAGAGTCTTCGAGAGTAGGCACTGTAAGTTCTTTGGTATTTCGAGCATTACTTCCAATGCCAAATTTCCTTCGTGAAGGGCAGTGTATTTTCTATATCTAACTAGATTTTTACTTTTTTCAATTTTTTTTACCTTGTTTTAGTTATCTCTTGATATTAAGATAGCCTCTTTTATAAAAGAAGCAAATCAGTTATAGCTTGCAGTTGATGCTTTTGTTTTTGGAAGAAATTATGTCTGGTTCTGAAAAATGGATCAGTTATAGCTTGCATTTAATGCTTTTGTTTGTGTAAGAAATTATGTCTGGTTCTGAAAAATGGACCGCCTATCTTTAGAAGAATTAAAGCTAGAATGTAGAGGAATTGAGAATTCAATGGTTTTCCCTGTCTGAAGTTGTCTGCCAGTTATACAATATTGACCAAGGGTGAAAGCATGTTGCTTACAGTGCTAAGAGAAGTTGTTTCCAAAAATAGTTCTTGAGCTCAGATTGGGTGAAAGCATGTTGCTTACAGTGCTAGGAAAAGTTGCTGCAAAAAATAGTTTTCGAGCTCAGATCAGTTTTAGAGCCGCAGGCATAAATTAGGATTTTGGAAAGAAAAAAATTATTTAGATGAGACAAAAGGTTAATTTTATTTTGGAATAATTGCATTGGTAAAAGAAACGGTGGTGATAATGATGTGATAGATATGCATCATATGACATATTCTGGTGAAATAGTCTTGTCTGAAATCATATTACGTACTGCATCAAAATTTACAATTGATATGGATTTTTTTAAAACTTTGAGAAGTATTTCTTATAGATTTTTAATTCATCAAGGTTTTGAAGTTTCAATTTATACTATCCAAATATTCTAGGATTCAGTCTGATCAAAGAGCAGTTCACAGTCCAAATGTGTGTGTGTGTGTGTGTGTTTGTGTGTGTATTAGCATGTTAATACTAAATGCACAATTCCTTTAGGTTCTTTTAGATCTTGAATTTGCTTTTGGTTTGAAATATTCTATTGTTAAGTTTTTTGTCGACAAAGATTTGCTTTTGGTTTGAAATATTCTATTCTTAAGATTTTTTGTCGGTCGACAAAGAAAATGTCCAATCAGTTTTTGAATTGTGGGATACCTCAGGGAATACCAACTGGTTCGCCTGAAGCTCCAACATCCCCTCGGTTGCCTTTTTCTACGCTTTTTGCTGCTATCGTAAACAAGGTTCCTGCAAAGGATATGAAACTTATCCATATGTACCATCTGCACTTCAGGGTATGTAATGTAAACTAGCTTTGCTGGATGTCCCTTTTGGTCTTAATTAATATCTCTAATACAAATTGTCATTGTTTTATGTTAATCACCAGGCAAAAAAGATGACTCGTGATGAGTTTTTGAAAAAGTTGAGGTCAATTGTGGGAGATGATATCTTGCAAGCTACATTACCTGGTCTTCTTCAACGCAAGGTACTTTTCTCAAGGCTTTGATTTTTTCTGCAAGGTCTTCTGCTGCGGTTATTTATGCCTTGAGGCAATACTTGCTGTTAAGCACATTATGCTTCTAGTTCCAAAATTTCTCCCTCTATTTAACGCTGGACTCTAGTGAAGGGTTTATCTGCTGTGCGGTTATACTTATATGTCCTAATTGTTTAAATGGCTTCATGCAGATATCGTCCTAATCATCTTGTGTGATCAAAATGGAAGCTTGAGGCTTACTTTATCATGTAAGGGGAGGTGACCTCTACACTTCAAACTTTGCCGACTTAACTCAGAACACTCTGAAGAGCCAAAATAAACCTTTGAATATTGTCAGAGTTCTTGGGATAATTACCTGCTTTTAAATTTTGTATTGATCGCATCCTCTTTTTGACATGGAACATACCTGTTTTTTTAACTTCATTTAAATTGTTGTCGATCAATCTGTGATCAGATGAACTGTCCAGCACAATCGTTAAATCATAAGGTAGGCTTTTATGGTAAAATTGTATTTAGATATTCCTTATTGGTTTTTGCACCTCAAATTAATCTGTCACTTCGCACCGTGGATTGTTGGAAAGAAAAAAAATACCGACAATGAATTGATTCTAAATTGCAATGGATTTGAGTCTCTTAAACAAGTGGTCATGACTTTGTTCCTTGGTTCTTGCATATGAAAAAAAAAAAAAATTGGGAGGGGAAAACCCTCCTTGTGGACCCCACAGGTGTTCTACAATGTGGTGGAAATTTCGTATCTATAAGATGGTAAACTAAAAAGAAAAGAAAAAGTTGATATGTCGTTTGATGCATTTCATATAGCTGCATATTTTTTTATTGTTTAAATGGGTGCGAATAAATTAGTGTACACTTCTTTGATGATACTTTCCTAGAAATTGCATCCCACACTCGCCATCCTTGGACTTAGCAGTCTTTAGCAAGGAAATGTTTTTAAGATGTTTATCTCTGATCAGGTGAACCAACGATTTATTTCAAAACCAATCCTCGTGAGCTTAGTTCAGTTGGTAGGGATAATGTATAATATATGTAAGATTCAGGGTTCGAATTCCGACCATCACAAACAAAAATGACCCACACCAAATTTCCAAACATTGCAGCGTTGGTTTCTCTAGCAAGCAACTCTCACGCCAAGACCACCATCTTTTTTAGCGTGAGTAATTTAATGCGCCAACCAACAAGTGGGTCCATGATGACATTAAGATTCAGAGATGGTCATATGGATCAAATTCAAAGTTAGAGATTTTTTATTATTTTTATGATTACTTAAAATGGAGCATTCAACCACTAAAATGTTTAAGGGTGACCTTACATGGAAATTGATCATAATTTTATTTTGGTTTGATGGGACCTTTGTTTTGGTGTTTTGTTTTTGTAATATTTGTTTTTTGCAACCTTTTGATCTTTAACATTCCTTGTGTTTTCATTGTATGTTTTAATATGAGTATATTTTTTACCTTTAGAAAAATATTCACCTAAAAAATGTTTAATTTTAAAAAAACCTAAAATATGTTGATGAATCACTTCCGAGTGGGACTTACTAAAATAATAAAAGAATAAAAAAAGTTCTTAAAATAGACTCGGCACAAGTGTAATGTTAATGCGTCATTCTCTTCCTCCTTCAATAGGATGGGGATTGACATGTGCATTTGTGATGAAAAAGGATGTTTTGTTCTTGTGAAGACAACCTAGCTTTCCCCAATTTTGTTCTGTATAGGTGGGTAGGCGTTGGGACTCTAATGCTCTAAGCTTGGTGGCTGACCTTCAACTAGATAACATGAATTTCTTTCTTGACTCTAAGAGGTTGTTGATTACTTTTGTGAAGGAAGTCGAGACATTAGTAAATTTGATAGTATTATGAATTTCTACAAACAATTGTTTATTGCTAGTTTTCAAAACTTCAATATAGAATTTCACCCTTTAAGGAAGGTAACTCCATCTTATGCCAACTGCAGCCTATTCACTAATGTATGTATTTATACATTGATTTCTAACCAAATGTTTTTTTAGGGATTCTAATTAAATATTTGTGAGTTTGTAAAATAAAAATAAAAAAGATAAATGAAATGTAACCAGAGATAGAGACCGAGAATGTATATCAACATAAAACAAGAGAAGGCATAATTGAGTTTTGATATATCTATACATTTGAGTCTTCATTCACATATGAGCCAACAAGCAGTATTACGGCCTCTAAGACATTGGCCATGGCTGTTGCACTTTCACCACCACCACCACCACCACCATCACCGTCACCATGCTACTTCTTCTACCAAATTTTCTGCACTATATCATCATCTTCTCCTTCCAACATCATCGCCAGAATCAACAAATATACGTCGTTTCTCTTTATCTGCATCTCGCGGGAAACTTCGAAGAGCTGATTCTCCACTACCCACAGCTCCCGAGGAAGAAGAAGAAGAAGATGCTGCCATTAAAAGCCGCAACCAATTGAAGCGTGAAGCAAAACGTGCTGTTAAATGGGGAATGGATTTGTCTTCCTTCTCTCCTCCCCAAATCAAACGCATCCTTAAGTTGTTTTTCCTTCATTCATTATGCATTTCTCAATGCCCATCTTTGAAAAGTTTCAACTTTTTGCTAAATTTTGTTTTTGGGTTGCAGGGTGGTTTCTTTAGACCACATTGTCTTTGAAGCTCTTATGTTGGTTAAGGTTCTTGCCTTTTCTTTGTCATCTTGAAATTTTATTGTTCTATCTGTACAAGCTTGTGGAAATTATGTTTTTTTACCAGTGAAAGTTTAATGAAGAGAAGGTGTTTGTTGTTTTGCCGCAGAGAATGGGACCGGATGTTCGTGAAGGAAGGCGACGTCAGTTCAATTATATAGGTAAATAATCAATATTTTGTTAGAATTTCTGAATCGATTTGAACATGTTACACAATACAAACAACACATTTAAATCAGTAAAGCAGTGTACATGAGGATTAGTTAAACTTTACGATTAGATTTAAACCGGTGTTGTCAAATAGCGGCTATAGCATAGCGTAGCATAATTTCAACAATTTGTTGTTGCCCCACAAGACGATATTTAGTACATGCTGTAATCAAATAGAAGCTAAAGCAATGCAATGTTCTAGCACTAAAGCATAGTGAAATTTAAACAAACAACTATTTTCTGCAATTGACGATAGTGCTTTAAACATCAATCATCTTTCCAATTTGTGTTGCATTAATTATGAGTTGGTATGTATACCTTAGCTTATAGCACTATTCTTGTCAATAGTCAATTCAATATATGTGGTAAGTTGATTAGAATTACTGTGGTATTATGTACATTCAGCAGTGCAATGCAGAATCGTGTTCTTCATACATAAATTGTTGTCTCAGGAAAGTTGCTACGGAATGTGGAACCGGAATTAATGGACCGATTAATAAAAGCAACAAAGGACTCTGACCATAAGGAGCTGCAAGCTTTAACTGGCTTGGGACCTGATGATCCTTTGGATGATGATGAGAACTTGATAGAAACTGAAGACGAGAAGGATGATGAGGTATGATGTTAGGATTCAACAACAACAACCAAAACTTTTCCCACTAAATGGCGTCGGCTACATGGATCAAATTATGTCATAATGTTCTATCATAAACTATATTTTGGTTCAACTCATTAATTTCCAAATCTTTCCTAATAGTTTCCCTGATCTACTCTCCTTACTATATAATCTACAGGTCTTCTAATTTTTTTTGGGAGAGATTTTTACAATATTCTACACAATTTCATTAAAAAATACAAATGCTACACATGAATTGACTTAAAAACTGGGACCAAAAGTGATGATTAAAATTTTTATAGGGACTAAAAGTCGAAGGAAAATTTTAGAGAGACTAAAATGAAAAGTTGGTATATTTACAGGAACCAAAAACATATTTAACCCAATAATAAATATTAGAGTAAAAGTAGTTATAGAAGTTAGTTTCTTGTGCAAAAAAAGTTATAGAAGTTAGTTTGTTATTTGGGTTGTTGTTATGAGTTGTTAGGGAAGTTAGTTGGTTATTTGGATAAGTTAGAGAGTATGTGTATAAATAAGAAAACACAAATGTTAGAGTAGCTTTGAATATTGTAATTGTGGATAGAGTACACTCTATTGTGAAGGGGAAACCCTTGAGGAGAGTTTCTCTCCTATTCTCTTTTATCCTTTCTCAATCTTTCAATAAAATTGTTCCTTTGTTTATTCAATTCTGCACAGTTTTGAGAACTCTTTCTTATACCAAAAGAAAGGTTCCTAACATATGAGTTCATGTCTAAACTTGTGTTTCATTCTATAGTGGTAAAAATTGATTTTGATTGAATTGATTTTAGTTAAAGGTGAGTTAAAGGTAAAATGATTTATGGTTGGACACGTTTACGTTAAAATGAGTTGAACAATAAATTTGAGTATAAAAAATACATTATTGAATCTGACCTTCAAGTTAGAATCAGTTGTAGAGGCTAAATCAATTGTAGTCAGGAACTCCTAACATACCAAAATCAACTTCAATTCTTCAGAATCGCTTTTGTCTCTTTCAAAAGTGAATCCAAATATGCACTAAATTTCATATTGACTAGACATGATCCCGCATATAATACCTTTATCTCCTCTTTGTCATATTAGGGGGTGTAATTTTCTTTTTCTTTTTGCTTTCTTTGATATGACTTAGTTACAATGTATTTTGTCCTTATGATGTATCTCATCTTTTGAGCATTTTATCAGGAATCTAAGCCTTATGATGATAGTCAAGTAACAAGGTGGTTTGATGGTTTGATCAACAAGGACATTCAAATCACCAATGAAGTTTATTCAGTTCAAGGTGTTGAGTATGATCGGCAGGTAATATTTTGCACTATGCGTGATCGAGTAGCTGCATATTTGCACCTGCTTGCGCTTTCTGAACAAGATTAATTATTTGGTGAACCATACAATATAATCTAATATTTTCAACCAAGTTTATATTACTTGGTGAATTTTATGTGATTCCTATAAAGTAGAAAGTAAGCCTATGTTTTTAGTGAGTTTCACATAAATTTCTTTCTCATAATGAACAATGTTTCTAAATTGTACGAATTTTCGACCAAGTTTATGTTAACTGGTGAATTTTGTGATTCCTATCAAATGGAGAATAAGCCTACATTTTTAGTGAGATTCACATAAATTTCTTCCTCGTAATGAAGATTGTTTCTAGATTGTGCGAAAAAAGTGTATTGTTAGTATTTCTTGACATACATTTTCTATTCTTACTCTGTATAAAAAATCATATATATTTAGAGGCAGAACCACAAACAAGTTTGCTGCTCAGATTGTTGTTTACGTTTATTGACATAAAATATCTTCATCTTTTGCAGGAGTTGAGAAAGCTGGTACGTAAAGTGCACTTTGCTCAAGAAACGAAGGCTACAGATGAAGAAGAGGAGAAAAAAAAAGAAAAAGCAGAGATTAGGGCTAAGAAGGCCCTCACTCGTTTTCTCCGTAGTCTTTCAGAGAATATTGTTGATGAACATTAGTACATTGTTAACCATGCATTGTTTTGTTTGGATACATGATATGGAAATATATTATTTTTAATAACTAGAATAGTGAATGGTTTTGACTTTTTGTTAAGAATGATCATCGAATTTATGGTGCTGTCCTCAAAATATTCGTACTAGGTTAATAATTCTCCTGACAGGTTTATTTGAATGACCATCTAATTTTCATAGCGGCAGAATGATATCGGTAGTCAGCTAAGCAATTTTATGCCCTCTGAAAGATTGTGAAAGTCATGAACAATACCCACTTATGTCCACAACCCACATTTGCAAAGGAAACATTTTCAATGTCTTACACAAACTAGTCTAGAGATAACTTTTTTCTGAGATACTGCTGATGAAAATAGAGGTCTCTTGGACAATACGAATGGTGAAAAAGATAATTTCATTCCACTCGATGTCTGCACTCCACAGTATTGTTAAGAAACATTTTCATGTTTAACACAGATTAGTCCCGGACTCTTTGAAGATACTGCGGATGAAAACGAAGGATAATTTCATTCCCTCAAGATTGGGAAGTCATTTGGGCAGCTACTGCAGCTGCTCTTTTGAAATACAGAAATAAGAAGCTGCATGATGCTTCTTTTACTAGACCTATGAGACCTTCGAAGGATCTAACCTAAATATTTTTAGACTCAATGATAAGCCAACCTAAATATTTTTAGACTCAATGATAAGCAAGAATAGTTCTAACCTGATGATGGAAGGGAGAAGCCAAAAGAGAACTGGGTGTAGTGGCTTAATTAGGGTTTGCAGAGAGTCACTAGATTTGTGTTTTTTGTTGTTCATAATCCTAGAATCTTGTAGCATTTTTCTTATTGGAATTGTAGAGAATGTGTTGATTATGATAGTTTGAGTTTGACTATAAGTGTGGTCAATAAAACTCAAGGGTAGGTTTGTCATAGAAAGTTAGAGAGAACAACATTTACAGGAAGTTAATGTGTGACTATAAAACGGTTTAAAGGATACATATTATTATAATATCAATGAAATGACGAGTAGTCATATTATTACGCATATTATTATAAAACGGTTTAAAAAAAATAAAAAAAAATCTATTTTTCAAAGGATACAGCGAGCAAAATAAAAAACATTCAATGTCTAACTAATATCATGACAGCCCTAATAATTTGTTTTAGTAGTGGAAAATGTTATTGCTTATGTAATCTTTAGCGCCTAAATCTAATGGAGTTGGAATGTTTTTACGCTCATTAAAATCAGTCCTCCAAAGACATTAGTGTGTTTTGGTGTATGCTCTACATAAAATATGCTGAGAACTTCATAAATCTACAATCAGACGAGTGGGTGATTGAAACGCATATCAATCAAATGTTGTATACTAAAGTATAAAACGGTTCCTTTCATTTTACCTCTATTTTTTCATAAAAGTTATTAAAACATATTATTATAATATTCCGCATAAAAACACAATTGCTCATAATGTTAAAATTGTCAACGTAAAAGAAATAGTAAGATCCAACTATCACCAACAACAATTAACTTATACATGTACAATAATTAACAAAATCTTAAGTTGTCTCATTTTTCGGACAAACTCAAGCAAACGAAGAATGTGGATTAATATGCAGAATTTCTCACCCAACATTGGGTACTTGAGGTTTGCTCTATCATTTAGGTCTAAAAGCTTGCAAAAATGAAGCTGGCATATATACTCATTACGATGCCATTTTATTCTGGATTTGCCTATGAACATGGACAAGAAACTCTACATAGGAGAAGCCACCTGCGCTCTTGTCTTCTACCATATACGAGAAGAATGACATTCCTGGTGGATGGCAAGTAAGATAGGTTAAGTTCAAAATAGCAGAAAAAGGTAAACATAACAATTATCTACAGATTTCTTTCATTGATTAAAAACCTTCATATTCTAAACAAGTCTATCAAATCTGCAAACAGACGAGAACACGGCATGAGGTAGTTTATTTCGAAACATGAGTAAAAGAAGTCAAAAGCGTAATAGGACAGATGGTAAGAAAAGTGATTTTGGTTTCATATAACAGTGGAATCAAACATAACAGAAAAGAATAACCGCATGTCAAACACCAGCTAAGTACCAAGTAGAATCCTTTTCAGAAAACATAGAGCACTAGTTCAAGAAGCAAATACTATCAAAGAAAAAACAACATATACGGAGCCTAAAAAAATTCAACTATTTCAGAATATGGGGTTAAAGCTAAAACATAACTTCGCCAATAGGATTGGGGAATGATGTCATGTGGTTTCATGATCTAAATTAGTTTTTATGTTAACGCTAATGAAAAAAATAATCATCCTGTATTATAAGCAATCATTCTAATGCACTGACCTGATGGATCACCTTTCCTGCAGAGCTTAAACCTGCCAGATATATAAAAAAATTACACTTTGTTTAATTAGCAAATGACATGGAAGGTATTCAACAGGGTTCAAGATATGCTTTAATTGTCAAAATTAGCTTACCGGAGGTAGCAAAATCTTTGCCGCCGAATCTCATTCACCACTTCATTTAACTTCTTCGACAGTGGATTGTCATGTTGTTGCAATACAAACTGGTCAAACAAAAGAGACGCTTTAGACAAACTTTTCGAAAAGCACTGTTGAAAAATAATATTAGAAGAATCTTGCAATAACTATGTTTTTTTAAAAAAACAACAGCATCTTGTATTAACTCAAAATTAGCCTCCACGTCTCAATTTTTCAAAAAGCTCTTTTAATAACATTTTAACACTTATAAATACTTTTTCGTAAGTACAGAACCATGAACTGATTAACAGGGAAAATTTCCTATGACTTAAATCTAATCCAAACCCGGCCATAATTGTCAACTTTGCATTGCCAGTTCTGAAGAAAAAATCGATGTGAAGTAATCTAAAACAGATCAGGCTTATGATTTAAGAATGATAGAAATTCCCTTGAAAACAACAATAGCAAATAGTGAAGTTTGACAGATTTTGCATCTTAAGACAATGGCAAGGCAACAGGGGGTTGGAGAGAGAGAAAGAGAAATTAACATAGAAATTACCAGATGAGGAATTTCATCAACTGTAGAAACACCAAATATTTTCCGCACAGTATCCGGACTGACAGAGTCTCCAACATATATTAAACAATCATGACCATTCTCAAGAAGATAGATTCCCTCATCGCTAACATGTTCACTAGAAAGAGGTAGGAAGGAAGGAATAACAGATTCTTCATCTTCCTGCAATTTACAAAATGATATTAGTGTCTCGAGAAGTGTTATAAATATGAGATTAGGTTTAATAGAAACTAGCATGAACAATGTGATCTTGTCACAAAAAATCAAACATATATTAAAAAATAAAAACTCCTTATCATCTTCAAATATACATCATCAAGTTCTGATATCTGAATAAGCACTTGTTAAAATGCAATTAAATTAAATATCGTAAATTATGAACATCGGAATTATTCATAATTATACATATCTTTAAGCATTGATTGATTAATATACACCTTTGAGTCAAGATCATGGATAGCCACCATCCTAGGATACACAAGCGGTATTGCCAATGGAGCGGAGAGAGAAGTTACATAATTTATCCAAAATGACCGTTCATCGATCTTTCCCTCTGTTCTTAACCCTGTACTCTTGGTTAACGCTGAAAAAGAAATGAGAAGTATAATTAGAACCCACTTGTAACTGGCCTTCTGAAGAAGACCATAGCCCCCAAACAATGAAACATGCTGAATTTTAACAATATATCGATTGATCATTGACAAAGTAGGCAAATGTATATCAGCTTTGTCAGTCATCCTCAAATCACAGCTAAAACAAGACTTTGTTTCAGAACAGAAAAGCTGGAATAAGGAACTAATCCAAAGTTAATCAATATTTTAAAAAATATATCCCCAGTATAACCCCAATAAAATGTCGGAAAATATCATCAAAACTCAAGCATGAATTTCGATCACATGTCACTAAAATATAAATGCAACCCCAATAAAATGCAGGAAAATATCATCAACACTCAAAAGGTGAATTTCTATCACATGTTACTAGCATATAAATGCAGAAATTATTAAGTAAAAACAAACAAATAAAATTGATTGAAGGCAATATGTTTGAAAGCAAGGAAGAATGTAACCCATAAATAAACAATAAAAAATAAAACCTTTATTTACACAACATTATAAATCACAACATACCAAGAGTGTACAGAGGCAAAAGCTTTAGGGCCTCCGGAAGAATAAGTTGTCCGGATGATGAAGAAACGGTAGCACAAAATTTACGATATGAAAATAGTGCATTGATGCAAAGGTTTGTCACTTGTTCCCGAACAAGAGGAAGTGGCTTTGAAGGAATC
>Ga0099826_10000536_pt1 | contig 18784 bp, 18 predicted proteins | sample Mtrugardesep15_FD_76830 | JGI IMG/M metagenome (GOLD analysis project Ga0099826, IMG submission 76830) | Root nodule microbial communities of legume samples collected from California, USA - M. trunc garden sep15 | ecosystem: Host-associated > Plants > Roots > Nodule | place: USA: California... | reverse complement strand
TGCCGGGTGTCACCCAGCGGATGCTGACCCGTAGCTTGCGACAACTGCAGCGTGACGGTCTGATTGCTCGCTTCGACCACGGCGAAACGCCGCCCCGGGTCGATTACGAGCTGACCTCGCTGGGGCGCAGTTTTCTGGTCCGAATGGTGCCGCTATGGACTTGGCTGCTGGAAAACGCGGAGTGTTTTCGCCGTGCGAGGATGATCTTTGATGCCGCGGACCGGCCGGGTGTGCCGCAGGCCCGGCCTGAAACAGGTGCTATCACAGCCTTCGACAGGCCTGACTGATGTGCCTGCAATACGCGTATTGACATATCGAAAAATCTCGATATCCTGGGCGCATGGAACTACTCGACATATTCAAAGCCCTCTCGAACCCTACTCGCCTGCAAATCCTGAAAGGCTTGAAGGACCCCGTAAAGAACTTCCCTCCACAGGATGAAGGTGACGTTCACACGGTGGGTGTCTGTGTCAGCAGTATCCAGGAAGGCATCGGCCTGTCTCAGTCCACGGTGTCTGGTTATCTAGCAACGCTGCAACGGGTGGGTCTGGTCGAGGTCAGGCGTATCGGTCAGTGGACCTATTACAAGCGCAACGAAGCCACTATCAGCGCCCTCTCCGAGCTGATTGGGAAAGAGTTGTAGGTTTTTTTTATTACAGGATATCGAAATATCTCGATATCTAATTTTATCGATTAGAGGATTTTGCAATGAAAGCGATGATGCTCACCTCATTTGGCGGCCCGGAATCGTTCGAACTTCGCGAGTTGCCCAAGCCAGTGCCGGGGCCCGGACACGTCCTGGTCCGGGTGCATGCGACCTCCATCAATCCGTTGGATTACCAGGTCCGGCGCGGCGACTACCCCGACCTGGTGGCGCTGCCGACCATCACCGGCCACGACATCTCTGGCGTCGTTGAAAGCGTCGGGCCTGGCGTCACGTCTTTCGTGCCGGGGGATGAAGTCTGGTACACCCCGCAGATATTCGACGGTTCCGGCAGCTATGCCGAGTACCACGTCGCCGCCGAAAGCATCATCGGCAAGAAGCCCGCTGCGTTGAACCACCTTGAGGCGGCGAGCCTGAGCCTGGTTGGCGGGACGGCGTGGGAGGCCCTGGTCGTCCGCGCAGGCCTGAGAGTGGGTGAAAGCATCCTCATCCATGGCGGTGCGGGAGGCGTTGGCCATGTAGCGATCCAGTTGGCAAAGGCCATCGGCGCGAGGGTGTTCACCACCGTGCGCGAAGCTAACGCCGAGTTCGCCCGTGCCATGGGAGCCGATGTGGTCATCGACTACGAAAAAGAGGATTACGTCGAGGTCATCAACCGCGAAACGACCGGCCAAGGCGTCGATGTGGTGTTTGACACCATCGGCGGCAACACGCTGTCGCGCAGCCCCGACGTGTTGGCTCAACTGGGCCGCGTGGTCTCGATCGTAGACATTGCCCAGCCACAGAGCCTCATCCAGGCCTGGGGCAAGAACGCCAGCTACCACTTCGTTTTCACCCGACAAAACCGTGGCAAGCTCGATGAGTTGAGTGCCTTGATCAACCGCGGTCAGCTACGGCCACACGTGGGAGCGGTTTATTCACTTGAAGACATCCCCCTTGCTCATGCCCGGCTGGAAAGCCCGAACAACGGCCTCCAAGGGAAAATTGCGATTGCCGTCGAGCCATCGCTGATCGCCTGAATGGCTGTCGCTAACCGTTCAAATCACATTGGATGAACATCATGATTTATGAGATCGCCCTGCTCCCCGTACACCAGGACCGCATCGAAACGTTCAGGCGCGCCTTTGCCGATGTCACGCCTTTACTGTCTCGTGCAAAAGGCTACGGCGGCCACCTGCTCGCGCAAGGTATCGAGAACCCCGGCCAATTCAACCTCATCGTGCGTTGGGCTTCACTTGAGGATCACACGCCGGGGTTCGAAGCGAGTGAAGACCATCGGCTATTCATGAGGGGGCTGGAGCCGTATTTTTCTGAAGAGCCCACCGTCTACCACATCGAGGGCGCCGCGTTTACGGCCGTAGAACAGGAGGATTTTTTCTTCAACGCTGACGCACACTGATCGATGATGGCTTTGGAAACAGGCGATTGCGCGACGGTTCAAGCCTTGGATCTCGCGCAAAAGCCCTTACAATCACCCTCCCCCTCATTCGGACCCTCTTCATGCAGCGTCTTTTGCCCCTGGTTCTACTGCTCCTGACCGGCCAGGCCCTGGCGTACCCAGCCCTCCCGGACACCGAGCTCTACACTCAGAAGACCCACGATTGCCAGGATGTCGACCTCGCCACCTGGCAACACCCTGCCCGCACCGTGCTGGAGAAAAGCGGCATCAAGCTGGAGCGGGTACAGCTGTGCAACGGCGGGCGTTATCCGATCTTTATCGGTGAGGTCCCCTACGACCCACAGGGTCAGACCAAAGACTTCTTCCTGCCTTTGTATGAGGACCTGCGAAAGGCCAACGGCAAATGGCCCTACGTGCTGGTCGCCAGCAACTATGGCGAGATGGTGTATGTCAGCTATCCCAGAAGCGATTCGATTTCCCTGGGCTATGAGAATTTCGAGGTGCCGTAAATATGGCCGCCTCAATAGAAACGGCAACGAGCGCCCCCCGTTGGATCAGTTGGAAGCGCCCCCGGCAAAATGGGGAGATGTGCCGAAATGCTCGATTAGAAGCTCGGTGAGGACGCGGATTTTTCGCGCCGGATGCGCACCTGGTGGACGCACCAGATACGCTCCGGCTGGAGGCGGAGGATAAGCTGTCATGATTGGCACCAACGCCTCGGACATGATGTTTTCATGGGTGAGACAATCCGGCAGGTAAGCTACACCGAGCCCTGCTACTGCGGCGGCGACGAGCGCAACGCCGTTGTCGGCTTTGAATTGCCCTTGGGGGCGAACCGAAACGACCCTGTCGCCATCCACAAATTGCCAGGCCTCCGTGCTCTGCATCAATGCTTGATGCGAGGCCAGGTCCTCCGGCCGTTGTGGCGACCCATGTTCCTTGATGTAGGACGGGCTTGCGACCAGTTTCACGCCGATCGGGCCGATACGCCTGCCAATGAGGTTGGAGTCAGGCAGGTAGCCAACCCGGATGCCACAGTCGTACCCCTCGGCAATGAGATCGACAAAGCGATCGCTGTAGCAGGTTTGAATCTGCAACTGTGGATGGCGGCGGGCCATTTGCGAAATGACAGGGGCGAAATGTGTCGGGCCGAAAGACAGTGGTGCGGCCACTCGCAGGCGACCACGCAAGGGGCCAGCAGGCAGAATGGCCTCTCTGGCCATTTCCATTTCGGCACATACCTTGGCCGCGTGGTCGCGGAACGTAGCTCCGGCCTCTGTCAATGCTGCGCCGCGGGTGGTGCGTGTAAGCAACTGCACCCCAAGCTCCGTTTCCAGGCGTATCAACCTGCGACTAATGATTGATTTTGATACCCCCAGCCTCAGTGCAGCAGGCGAAACGCCTCCGGCATCAGCAACCTGGACAAACGTCTCGAGCGCTTCGATATCCAACTTGGCGTTCCCCTTTGTGCGACACAGTTAACCGAACGATGCCACTACCTAAGGGGGTTAGGGAACAACAGAATGCTGATCACAGGCAGCGACGCCACGGATGTATTGCCGGTTGACGGCTCATGCTCCATTCGCCACAGCCAGTTCGCGATCGTTGCCTGATGCGTGCGATATCCAGCCCAAGCGAGCGCTTGGACCACCGTCATAATGAGGACCTGCCATGACGAGCGAAACGATCCGTAACCCCCACACCGACGCACTCCTGACGCCTGAGAACTCGGCGTTTATCCTTATCGACTACCAGCCGATTCAAGTGTCTTCGATCCGTTCCATGCCTCGCGACGAACTGGTGTTCAACATAACCAGCGTGGCCAAGGCGGCCGTTAACTTCAACCTCCCTATCATCCACTCCACGGTCAATGTCGGCACCGGTCGCAACCAGCCGCCTATTGAGCAGTTGCAAGACGTGCTCGGTCACTTGCCGACCTACGACCGCACCTCGATCAACAGCTGGGAAGACACCGAATTCAAGCAAGCGGTGAAAGCCTGTGGGCGTCGCAAATTGATCATGACTGCACTGTGGACTGAAGCCTGCCTGACCTTTCCGGTTCTCGACGCGATCCAGGAAGGTTTTGAGGTTTATGTCCCGATTGATGCGGTTGGGGGAACTTCCACGGCCGCGCATGAAGCCGCATTGCGTCGAATGGAACAGGCGGGCGCAAAAATGATCAGCCGCGTGCAGATGTACTGCGAACTGCAGCGCGACTGGGCGCGGGAGGCGACCGTTGCGGGCTTCATGGGCGTCTTTGATAACTTCGACGGCTTCAACGCAGAAAAAGGAACCGTCTAGACCGTGGCAGCCCCCGGCCTGCTGATGAATGAAGGTGGCACTCGGTGAGCGCGTCACCTTCATTCCCTGGCGTTGCCTCGTCGTGCGGTACACATCAACCAGGCCGCTAGCCTTGCGCAAACCATTCCCCTCTCAATTGCCCAGCGCCTCCCCCGTAAGAAGCGCGTAAAAATGTCGTCTTAGCCCATGCGCCTCATCGCGTTCGCAACAACACCGCGGCACGTACACGTTGGCGGCCAAAGGCACTCATGCGCTGGAACTCGGTGTGGCTCACCGGCATGTGCTGGCAGTCCAGGCTGCCGCGTTGGCGGCTGTGGTCGACATCAGGGTCGTGCAGATAGACGAAGTCATCGTCGCAGCCGGTGATCACGATCCAGTGAGGAGCCTTCAGGCGTGTGAAGCGATAGCTACTGATGAGCACCAACGGCTTGTAACCCTCCAGCAAGGCTGCACGCACGTCCAGGCTGACTGCGGTGATTTGCTCCACGCCCGTGTCGGCCAATGCTTCGGCGAAGCCCTCTTCTACCAACTGCATCACAGCTTTCTTTTCTGCACTGCGCACGCCGTCCAGAAACAGCGAGCCTGACTGGCTCAGGACCAAGCGAACGGCAAAGCCACGTCGCCAAGCCGCGAGCGCCAAGCCTTGAGGGCTGCAGCCACCGTGGCCGGCGGTCATGAAGATGGTGGTTGCTTCGCGCCAGAGTTGAATCTCTTCTTTGCGCTCAAGTGCACGTTGGTTGTCCAATGCCGCCATGGCCATCAACAGGCAGGCGGCGCCGCAGGTGAACTCTGTGGTTTGCGGGTAATACGGGACCCGTCGTGCGGGCGGTGGCGCGTCGCGCAGGATGCGCTTTTCATAGCGCAGTGCCTGGGCGTGATCCTCGTAGTAGTCCTCGACCAGCGCGAAGCGCCGGTAACCGTTGGCCTCATACAAGCGGATGGCGGCCGGATTATCAGGGCGTACTTCCAGGCGCAGCCAGGCGCAATTGCGCGCCAGTGCGCCGGCCTGGGCCTGCTCCAGCAATTGTTGCCCCAGCCCATGGCCCCGCCATGCAGGGCTGACCGCGATGGAGTAAAGACGCCCGAGCGATGTGCCGCGATGAAATAACAGTAGCGCATAACCGGCCAACTGCCCTCCCTGCTCGGCCAGGATCAGGCTGGCGTTGGCCCGATTGATCATCCAATGAAAATTGCGCGGGCTCAGGCGATCGAGCGCGAAGCACTGCTGCTCCAGAGCGGCCAGCGCATCGATATCGGGCATCGATGCAAAGCGAAAATCAAAAGGCATGGCAACACCGTAATGTTTGAGTAACGAACCGGGACAGGGCGAAAAACCCGTGATTTATTGAAGCGGCGTATTCTTCAACAGGGATCAATTACTCATGTCAGCGGTGCAAGCCAACAGGGCCGAAGTATTGGCCAAATCCGAACGTTGCACAATCACCCTCGACGATCAACCTCCCGGCAAGCAGCGTGGCGGCAGCCGACTGCTGATCGTGGTCGAGCGCAAGGAAGACTGGGCCAGCTACCTGCCCAGCGAGAGCCTGATGCTGGCCCAGGACTACCTGGAGCGCACCGATGAGGTCGCTGGCCGCACCCAGGTGATCAATCTGTGTCGCAGCTATAAATACCTGGGCCAAGGTTATTACTGCTCGCTGCTGGCCGAGGCCCGCGGGCACAAGGTCATACCGTCGGTACGCACGATCAGCGAGCTGTCGCGCAAGGCACTTTACGGCGTTGGGCTGGACGACCTGGAGCGCCCCCTTGAACGGGCCTTGGCTAACCATCCGTACGGCAGCACCGAAGCCTTCACGCTGAATCTTTACTTCGGCAAAACGCCCATCGAGCCCTTGCAAACCCTGGGACGGCAGCTTTTCGAGGCCTTCCCCTGCCCTGTTCTTCTGGTCGAGTTTCGCCGGGCCGAGACTTGGCAGATCGCCGGGATAAGGGCTGGCGCGCTGCATAAACTGCGTGACGAGCAGCAACATGTGTTCGCCGACGCCCTGGATGCATTCAATCGCCGCACCTGGCGTCAGCCAGATTCCAAGCGCGTGGCACGCTTTGACCTGGCTATCCTCCACGATCCCGCTGAAACGCTGCCGCCCTCCAATGCCGAAGCATTGAGTCGTTTCGTCGAAAACGGTAAAGCGCTGGGGATCGATGTGGAACTCATCGAAAAGAAGGACTATGCCCGCCTTGCCGAATTCGACGCGTTGTTCATCCGAGAGACTACTCGCGTGGATGACCATACGTACCGTTTCGCCAAAAAAGCAGAAGGCGAAGGCCTCGTGGTCATTGATGATCCTTCGTCCATCTTGCGCTGCACCAACAAGGTCTACCTGGCCGACCTGCTCAAGCGCCGCAAGCTGGGCATGCCGGCCACGGAAATCCTCTACAAGGATCGCCCTCAAGAGCTCGATCAGGTTGGGCTGCGGCTGGGTTTTCCGCTGGTTCTGAAAATTCCTGACGGCTGCTTTTCACGGGGCGTGATCAAGGTGGCCGATGCCAAGGCCCTAACCGCTGCGGCCCAGGAGCTGTTCGAGCATTCCGTCCTGCTGCTCGCTCAGGAGTACTGCTACACCGAATACGACTGGCGTATCGGCGTACTCAACGGTGAGGCGTTGTACGCCTGCCAATACTTCATGTCCAAAGGGCACTGGCAAATCTACAACCACAAGGCCGACGCCGGCGAAATCAACGGCAAGTGCCGCGCGGTGCCTGTACAGCAAGTGCCCGAAGCCGTGGTGAAGCTTGCGGTGGACACCGCCCGACTGATCGGCAACGGGCTCTACGGTGTCGACCTCAAGCAGGTCGGCGAGCGGGTGATGGTCATTGAAGTCAATGATAACCCCAACCTGGATGCCGGCACCGAGGACGCGGTGCTGGGCGATGAGTTGTACCGGCGGGTGCTGCTGGCTTTCGTCCAGCGCCTTGAGCTCAAGTATCGCGGCCAGGCGAACTGAACGATGATCGAAGGCTACCGCATCGAACAAGGCACCTTGTGCCAGGCCTCTGTCGATCGTGGGACGGTGTGGCTCAGCATCGCCCCGGACGACGGTGAACGCGCGTTCCTCCAGCAACGCCTGGGCATCAGTGCCCAGACGCTGGAATCGTCGCTCGACCCCGACGAAGTGGCGCGTATCGAAATCAAGCCCGACCACCTGTTTCTCATCTGGAAGCGCCCTGAAAGCTTCGATGGTCGGGTGTTCAACGTGTCGTCGTTCGGCGTGGTGCTCAGCGAGCAGCGGCTGGCGGTGATCTGCGCCAGCAACTCGCTGCTCAGTGGCCTCGACCAGGTCACTGAAATGAGCAGCCCGCTGGACGTACTCATGGCCTTGCTGGCCGAAAGCGTGCACCACTACCTCGGCCATTTGCGTGTGGTCAAGCAGGTCGCCCGGGAGCTGCAGCAACGGTTCACACGGCCCCTGGACAACGAGCATCTGATGCAGATGTACAGCCTGAGCGAGAGTCTGGTCTATTACGTCAACGCCATCCACAGCAACGGCGCCGTGCTCGGCCTGCTACGCAGCCATGGCCAGAAGCATGGCTTTGGCCCCGACCAGTTGGGGTCGCTGAATGACCTGATCATCGAGAACGAGCAAAGTTACCAGCAGGCCAGAATCCACGCCCAGGTGTTCGCCAACCTGATTGAAGCGCGCGGTAACCTGGCCAACAACGGCATGAACCTCGCCTTGCGCAACCTGACCTTGATCAATGTGGTGTTTCTGCCGCTGAATCTGATCGCCAGCGTTGGAGGCATGTCCGAGTTCAGCATGATGACCGCCGGCACGCCCTGGTGGCTGTCCTTCCCCGCGTTGCTGGTGGGAATGGCCGTGCTCGGTATCGGCATGGCGATAGCGCTGCGGCGCATGGCCTGAATCTGGCGAGCACATAGGGGTGGGACGGATGCACTGCGATAGCAGAGATGATACGCAAAGCCTCATTTACCCTATGATTGGCTCAGTCCAACCTCTACTAAGGTGCGTCTCGTTTGGCAACCCAACCTCTAACCGCCCGTGAGGCTTACCAAGTGTTGCGCGACATCGCTTTGGGCGTTCGCATCCTGCGCCGCTTGGATGAACAATCCTGGATGGACATTCACAGCGGTCCAATGACCGTTGAAGCAGATGGATGGGTCATCAGGTTCTACAACGATTGCGGGGCGCTTGACTATTGCGACAGCTGTTACAGCCCGGACGGTCGGGCGTACGTCTTCGACGCTCACCAGCAATTCGGCACCGACCCCGTAGAGTTCTTGAGCACCTGGGAGTACGCCCAACTACAGAAACTTTTGACTGCCGCCTGAACAATAATCGTGGGTTCCCCCTCCTACCCTGCCCCTCCTCTTTGAACAGCTATCCAGCACACGTTCTCCCCAGCAAAAACCGACTCAGCACGTTCCGGGTGATCATGACGGTATACACATCACCCAGCACCAGCCCCTGCACCCATTCGCACGTCGCGGCGGTGAAAACTTCACCGTTGCCTTTTTGGAAATGCACCACCATGCCGGCCCCCCGGCTATGCTCGCCAACGCTAGCATCGCTGGGGTCGGGCGCCAGCAACGCAGCACGAAACCGAGCGTCGCCATCCCCCAGCATGAACGAATACGCATCCTGGGGGCGGCCCTGCTCGGCGACGCTGGCCCAGCCCATGGCGAGGATCTGCAACCCTGGCGGAGCACCGTCGGTGCCAAGGGGTTCCGGCAGGCCTTTGACGAAGGTGTACTCAAGCCCGTCCACTTCGTAGCCAAAGAGGTTGGCCTCATCACCGAACATGTCCGCGTAACCCAGCCCCGTGCCGGCGAACGCCCAGTGCTGCGGCCTGAACACTGTGAAACCGCGCGGGCTGCGCCGGGCCATGCCGCCAAATGCGCCGTATATCCCTCGCAACGCGTTCACGCCGAACGTCTTGGCACCGGGACGACCCACCCGCGGATCTTCCCAGGCACCGGTTAGCCTGCCGGGATCGATGGCCGCCAAAGGGTCGAGTTCGGCGGCGTCATACTTGTAGGCCACTTGACGCAGCCCTCCGTTCTCCAGGCGAATCTGCCACATGAAATTGCCTGCAAAGCGGGCCACGTTGCCGCCACCCTCGACAAAGGCGTCGACGTGGTCGCGCATCTCTTGCGTCCAATATTCGTCGTGCCCCACGAAGACAGCGCAGCCGTAGCCTTCCAGCGCGTGCGGGTCGTGATGCAAGTCATCCTGGGTCAGGATGTCCACCGTATAGCCCTGTTGCTCGGCCCACACCATGAAAAGCCGCTCGTAAGAGGCCCAGCCCGCCAACGCGTAATACTTGCTGAAGCCATTCAAGGCGGCCCACTCGATGAACTCATAACGCGCAGGGCCTGGCTTGCGAGGGCGAGAGGCATTGATCGAACGCGGCGCGTCCTCTGGCAGCCAGACCTGCCCACGCGCCCAGGGTCGTTGTGCCGACAACAGCGGTGAGCGCCCGCGCGGTGTGTCGGGGTGGATACCGAAGTAATGGTTGGCGCCTCCCCAGTCGTTGTAGGCGGCCCAAGTAGAGGTCGCCGCCACCAGCACCAGCGCGTCAGCGCGTTTGTGCGCCGCCTTGACGATGAACAAGTGATGCCCAAGCACGTGACCGGCGCCATCGTGCACCTCCACCACGTAGCCACCGGGCTCGGCGTCCGCTGGGATTGCCCAGTGCGCAAACACCGGCCATTGACACCCCTGCTCGTAGACACGTTCGGGCAGCGGATGGAAACCGGCAGCGAGAGCGCTGGTGTTGTGCACGGTGTGGGCAAGCGGCCCGTCCCGATAGATCCTCAGCGCTACTTGAGGGCTGTTTGAAGACAAGTGCAGATGCACCGTTTCACCCGGGCTGTAGGAGCGTCGGTCGGAGTAGCACCAGGCAGCCAGCGGTCCCGCCTCGGCAGGGACTTCGACCCAGATCTCCCTGGCGCCCTGGCGTGGGCCGGAAGTCTGGAGGGGGGTTACGCCGGCGCCGGGCCGTTCGCCGCGGGCGGCCGTGTGCTTCGATTCGGGTGGATTCATGGGGTTATCGCCTGTATTCAATGGTCTTTGCGGATCGACACGCGTGGCATTCATGGCTGGGACGCGACCGACCTTCCCGTGCTCGTGGTCATCCGGGCACCCGGCGCCTGGATATCGGCGAGATCGATACCCACCGTTTCCTCGATGAAGTAACCGGCCACCACCGTGAGCAGGCCCAGCCCCATCACGTAACCGATGTACAGGTAGCCAAGGTCGGCGCCGTTGAGATAGCTGTGCAGATAAGGGGCAGTGCCGCCAAAAACGGCCACCGAGACGGACGAGACGAAGCCGACACCCTGGGCACGCGCCTGGGTCGGCACCTGCTCCGACAAAACCGCCGGAAAGATCGCCGCAATCAGGGCCCAGGCGCTCAGCCCCAGCAGTTGGGCCAGGAACAGCGTATAGGGCTCGGTGGTGACCATGATCGACAGCGGGTAGGTCAGCAGCATCACGCAAATGCCCCAGGCAATGACCATGGGTTTGCGCCCTACCCGGTCAGACAATCTTCCGCATACCGGCAACCAGCACACGCAAATGATCTGCGCGAGCAGGCTCGCTACGTATGCGCCCGTCGCATCCATGCCTCGGGCAATGGCCGACGCGGCACCGAAGGTGACCCAGGCGTAATAGGTGACATTCGCGGCCGCCGCGAGCATCACGATGTTACGAGCAATGCGTAGCACCTCGCCCCTGGACAGCGTTCGCGACGCATGAGTCTGCCCTTGCTGTTGCTCGAACACATGGGATTCCTGCGCACTGCGGCGCAGGAACAATGCGTAGATGCCGAGCACCCCACCGATGGCGAATCCGATGCGCCAGCCATAGTCATTCATGGCTTCGGGCCCCAGCAGCCAGGTCAGGGCCGCCGCCACTGCGGTTGCTGCCATGACCCCCAACGTCACCCCGACATACACCGAACTGGACCATAATCCGCGGTGCTGGCTGGGCGCGATCTCGGCGACGTACGTATACGACACACCCGTTTCGCCGCCATGGGCGAGGCCTTGCATCAACCGAAAAAACAGCAAGCCTGCGGAGGCGTACAAGCCGACGTTTGAGTAAGCCGGGATGATCGCGATACCCAGGCTGCTGACCGCCAGGAGCAACATCGTGATCACCATGATGGTCCGGCGTCCGAGGCGGTCGCTCAGACGACCGAACAGCAGTCCGCCGATAGGCCGGGCGACGAAGCCGACCGCAAACACGGCAAGGGTCGCGAGCATCGCCGAGCGCGGATCCGTCTGGTCGAACAGATTGCGCGACAGGTAGACCGAGAACGTCGCGTACAACGTCCAGTCGAACCACTCGAGTGCATTGCCTATACCGGCCGCGCGCAACGAAGCGAGGCGTCCTTGATGGGACGTCGAATTATTCATGTCACTTCTCCAGATCATGGGTTCAGCAAGGGAGACGGGGGGATGCCCCGAAGGGGCTGGCTCAGAGGTGTAAAGCAGCCCCAGCCGCGGCACCTGGCGCGGGTGCCTCCACGCGCACACGCAGGGCGATCAGCAGCGCCGCCAGAAACATCAGCACCGCGGCCGCGATGAACACACCGTCGATGCCGCTGAAACTGAACATCACACCACCTCCGGCAGCGCCAGCGGCGATGGCGGACTGCACCGAAGCGACGACCATCCCGCCGGCACTTTCCGCCTGGTCCGGCACCGCGCGGGCAACCCAGTTCGACCACGCGACCGGCACACCGCCGAAGGCCATGCCCCAGACAGCCAACAACACCGCCTGCCCTGGCACAGACGCTGGCAAGATGACCAGGGCCAGGGCCGCGAGCCCTACCAGCATCGGCATCAGGACCAAAACGCCACGTGGATTGCGCTCAAGCAGCCAACCGGCCAGCAAGGTGCCGATGAAGTTCGCCACACCGAAACCGAGCAGCATCAGGGACAAGCCCAGCGGCCCTACTCCCGTGGTGCTTTCCAGGAACGGCCGGATATAGGTGAACAGGGCAAAGTGGCCGCTGTGCACCAATATGCAACCCAGCATGCCCAAGGCAATGCCCGGGCGCAGCAAGACCTCGAGTACGGTGCGCAGACGTGCAGGCCGTCGCGGTGCCAGAGGCGGCAAGGTGAGTGATTGGAAGACCAGCGTCACCGTGCCCACCGCCGCTGCCGCGATGAATGCGCTGCGCCAGCCGTATAGCTCGCCCAGGTAGCTACCCAAGGGAACCGCGACCACTGTTCCTACCGCGATGCCACTGAAGATGATGGACAGTGCACGAGGCAACAGCGCCGCCGGCACCAAGCGCATCGCCACGGCCGCCGCCATGCTCCAGAAACCACCCAAGGCGATACCCAGCAAGACCCGCATCACCAGCAGGACGGCCAGGCTTGAGGAAAAAGCGACCAACAGGTTGGACGCGATCATCAACGTGGAAAACCCCAGCAGCACCCAGCGCCGGTCGATGGCGCGGGTCAGGCCCGGCACCAGCAAGCCGGCGAACAACGCCACCACCGCCGTCACGGTCACCGCCTGCCCGGCGAGGGCTTCTGAAACCCCCAACTGAGTCGCCATCGGCGTCAGCAGGCTGGCCGGTAGGTATTCGGCGGTCAGCAATCCGAATACCCCCATGGCCAGCGAAAACACGGCCATCCACGCCGGTGACGTCGGCGCCTCGTCTACCACCGCGTGACGGCTGTCGAACACGGCGTCACATACACATTTAGTCATTGCAGATCTCCACATTTCATCGCGACCCGCAGTCTAGGCGCGTGAAAATGGATGATCTATGATGCAGCGTCTCTATCTTTTGACCGAAACTCCGGAATGCCCATGTCCGATCCCGTTCCCCTTTCTTCCGATCTCATTGACGAGTTGCTGCGTGGCATGCGTCTGCGCGGCGTCCAGTACCGCCGCATCCAGACCGGACCTGATTTCGGCCTGGGTTTCGCGGCCCAACCTGGCCATGCCTGGTTCCATTTCGTTGCAGTCGGCAACGCCGTGCTTCGGATGGAGGATGGAACCTGCTTCGCGTTGTCTGCAGGGAACGCCGTGTTCATCTCCCATGGCGCCGCCCATCAGTTGCTCTCCGACGTTGACGTGCCCGTCCAGGACATCGACAGCCTGGACGCCGCGTCGCTTGGGGACACCGTCTGCGCGGTGGATGTCGGCGGCGAGTCCGACACCGCCTCTCCCACGATCATTTTCAACAGCTGCATGGCGTTCGAGCTGGGCAGCATTCACGGTCTTGGCAAACTGATGCCGGGCTTGATGGTGATCGACGCCGGGGGCCAGCGTTATCCGGGGCTGATGCCGATCCTGGCAACCATGGAGCGCGAGGTCAGCGCCGCCCGCATCGGTTTTGCCGGCATCCTCGCGCGGCTGGCCGATGTGGTGACCGCCATGATCGTTCGCGGATGGGTGGAGTGCGCCTGTGGCAACGCCTCGGGATTGGTCGCGGCCCTGCGCGATCCGCGCCTGGCCCGGGCACTGCTGGCCTTGCACCAGGACCCGGGGCGCGATTGGACCGTCGCGCAACTGGCGCAGCAATGCAACACCTCGCGCTCGGCATTCGCCGAGCGCTTCCACGCCACGCTTGGCATTGCGCCCTTGCGATATGCCACAGAATTGCGGATGAGGCTGGCAAGCCAGTGGCTGACGCTTGAGCGGCTCCCGATAGAAGAAGTAGCCCAGCGGCTGGGGTACACGTCGCAGGCGGCATTCAGTCGCGCGTTCAAGCGCGTCACCGGGCAGCCGCCCGGGATGAGTCGTCAAGGGAGGCGGCTTGCGGGGGCTTGAAATGTTGGGTGATCGATATAGCCCATTGACTGTTTGCCTGAGGGCTCAGGTTGAGTCAGTGGGCGTTGTTCAGTTAATGCCCAAGTAATGAAGGGCCCCAGTGTTTCCTAATCCTGACCCCCACAGCCCGCAATTCCCTTTTACTTCGTAGTAATCAATTACATTGCTGTCGTTCTTAGCCCAGAATGCGACCGTGCAGCGTTCCTGGACGTTTCTCGTTTCGATCTGCTGCACATTCACCAGTTGCCCAGAAGAAGTGTCCATGTATGAATCGACAACCGTTTGCTGGTTGTAATTGACCCCGTTTTTATCGAATACATAAACTTTCTGCCCATACAGCTCGTGACCTGGCTTGACTGAATGCTCTGTCAGAATCAGCGAAGGATTGCCGAATTTCTTATAGGCTTCCTGGATATTTTTCCCCATGAGCTCGTTGGCAGCGGAGCGCTCAGGGGCGATGGTAGAACACCCTGTTAACAACAATGAGGTCAGCGAGAGTGCTGTGAGTAATTGTTTTTTTTGTAAAGACATTCAATAGCTCCCTGAAAAAATCAGATCAGTCCAAATGTTACAAGAACGACAATTTGCTGCTCTCGAATACAGGTGTGGTCAGAATTTGCAGGTAATGAACGCTATATTCCTGGCAGCGAGTTCGCGACGTTCGCCGTTCTCGAAGTCTAGAATGCCTATCTGGAACGAGGCTATAGCACAAACGTGCTAAGGGGCGTTTGAAAGGATGCAGCGATCACCAGACTTATCCAGCAGATCGACTATTTGAAGAAACAGGCGAATCACCCGACAAAACAAAACCTTTTGTAACCATACAAACAAGGAGGGCCCACACTTATGCCGGCCCGGCTTGCCGTTGCGGCAAGCCGATCACTTCTATGCGCCGGCCAGGTCCAGACGGCCCCCCTCTGGCTCAACCTCTCCTGCGGCCCTGAGGATTTCATCGCGACAAGCCGCGAGGATTTCATCGGCCAGCGGCGAATCGTCGGGACAGGCACGCGACAGGATAATTGCGCCCAACGAGTGAGCCATGATGGCAAGGTACTTTGCACGGGCATCGGCTAAGCCGGGCTCGTCCAGTTCCCCTGCTCCGTTGAGCAACACCGCCAACTGGGTCTCGATGCCTGCGGCAAAGGCGGCCTTGACTTCATCCTCTTTTCGAGCGGCATCAGCGCACAGGGCAGCCAAGGTGCATCCGGTCGCCCGGTCATCACGGTGCTCGCGAGACAAGTACGCGTTCACAAATTCGGGTACCGACGCCCCGGCCGTCAGCGCCGCGGATTGCGCTATACCGGAAGACGACGACTCCGCCATCAAATCGGCCTTGGATTTGAAGTGTTTGTAGAACCCGCCTTGGGTAAACCCGGCGGCAGCCATCAGTTCGGCAATACCGATGCCGTCGTAGCCGCGTTCTCGAAAAAGCGCGGAGGCGGTCTCGACGATGTGCGCCCGATTCGCCTGCGCCTGCTGCTTAGTGACTTTCATCGTTCATCCAACATGGCTTACACATGGCTGCAATATACATTGATGTCGACCGACATCAAAGTGTTGACATTTTAGAGTTCGACCATAATCATTGGAAGCACCTCCCCACCAGAAGCTGAAAGAAATGACCTCAAAAACGCTTTTCGAGCCCTATGCCCTGGGCGATCTGACGCTGGCTAACCGCATAGTGATGGCGCCGCTGACTCGCAACCGTGCCGGTGCCGGTCTGGTTCCCAACGAGCTGACAGCGACCTATTACGCGCAACGCGCCGCCGCAGGCCTGATCATTACCGAGGCCACGCAGATTTCCGCGCAGGCCCAGGGCTACCAGGACACCCCTGGGCTCTACACGGCTGAACAAATCGAGGGATGGCGCAAGGTCACGGAGGCCGTGCATGCACAAGGTGGTCGCATCTTCGTTCAACTTTGGCATGTGGGGCGTGTCTCCCACGTTGACCTGCAACCGGGCGGCGCAGCACCCGTCGCCCCTTGTGCGGTGCGCGCTCAGACCAAAACCTTTGTCAACAATGGCTTCGTCGACGTTTCAGAGCCTCGCGCTCTTGATTTGAGTGAGCTACCCGGCATCGTGAATGACTTCCGTCAGGCCGCGGCGAATGCGGTGCTCGCAGGTTTCGATGGTGTAGAGATTCACGGAGCCAACGGCTACCTGCTTGATCAGTTCATCAAAGACAGCGCCAACCAACGCACCGATGCGTACGGTGGAACAGTCGAAAACCGTGCGCGCCTTTTAATCGAAGTCGTTACCGCGGTAGCCGATGAGATCGGTGCAGGTCGCACTGGGGTGAGAGTTTCACCGGTATCGCCAGCCAACGACGTCGCCAGCAGCGATCCCCAAGCGCAATACGATTACATCGCTGACCAGCTCAGTGCCCTGGGTATTGCCTATCTGCACGTGGTCGAAGGTGCGACGGGTGGGCCGCGTGATATTGCCCCCTTCGACTACGCCTCATTGCGCCGCAGGTTCAAGCAAACCTACCTGGCCAATAACGGTTACGACCTGGAGTTCGCCAGCGCCACCCTCAACGAGGCCAAAGCGGACCTCTTTGCCTTCGGCCGGCCCTTTATCAGTAACCCGGATCTGGTTGAGCGGTTGAAAACCGGCGCGCCTCTGGCACCGTTAAACCCGGCAACACTCTACGGCGGCGGTGCACAAGGCTACACCGACTACCCGACATTCGCCGGTTGAAGCTTCGTCCTTTCTCTCTCTTGCCAGAATCTTTTAATCAGGAAATGCAAATGAACACACTTGCGACTGTCCTTATTACCGGCGCTTCAACAGGCATCGGCGCCACTTATGCCAAACGTTTTGCTCGTCGCGGGCATGACCTCGTACTGGTGGCCCGCGACAAAGTCCGCCTCGATGCCTTGGCCGCTCAGTTGCGTGGAGAGTACGGCGTTGCTGTCGAGGTGCATCAAGCCGACCTGACCGACACGGCAGACCTGGCGGCGATTGAAGCTCGTCTGCGCGAGGACGAACGTATTGGCGTGTTGATCAACAATGCGGGCGTGGCCCAATCCGGTGGGTTCGTTCAGCAGAGCGCCGAAAGTATCGAAAAGCTTATCTCACTCAATATTGTCGCCCTTACCCGCCTGGCCGCGGCGGCGGCCCCCCGTTTCGCGCAGTCAGGTGAAGGGGCGATCGTCAACCTCGGCTCGGTGGTAGGTTTGGCGCCCGAGTTCGGCATGACGGTATACGGGGCGACTAAAGCGTTTGTGCTGTTTCTCTCCCAGGGCCTGAATCTGGAGTTGTCGCCTAAGGGCGTATACGTCCAGGCCGTATTACCGGCTGCCACTCGTACAGAAATCTGGGAGCGTGCCGGGATCGATCTCAATGCAATCCCGGAAATGATGGATGTCGAGGAGTTGGTCGATGCTGCCTTGTTGGGCTTTGATCGTCGGGAACTGGTCACTATCCCGCCGCTGCATGCAGAAGCCCGATGGGAGATTCTGGACCAGGCCCGGCTAGGGTTGATATCCGATATTCGTCAAGCTAACGCCGCCGAGCGCTATCAAACCAAGGCCTGACCGGTGTCTTAGTGGCGTTCTCTTTGAGCAAATGCTCCCAACGGCTGTTGCCGTAGGGAGCATTGAGCAAACACGTACCAACCCCTGACATTCCTCAAATATCTCGGAACCAGATCAATATGAAAGCGCTGACCTTCAAACGTTATGGCAAGTCGCCTGATGTCGGGTTCACGCAGGTCACTCGCCCCACAATCAAACCCGATGAATTATTGGTTGAAGTTCACGCGGCAGGTTTGAACCCGATTGACAACATGATCCCCACAGGAACATTCAAGCCCGTCCTGAAATTCGACTTGCCCGCCACTTTGGGCAGTGACCTTGCCGGCATCGTGATAGAGGTCGGCAGCGCGGTGACTCGCTTCAAGGTGGGTGATGCCATCTTTGCCAGCCTATTTGACCTCGGAAGAGGTTCGATTGCCGAGTTTGCAGCCGTGCCGGAAAGTGCTGCAGCGGCAAAACCCGAAAATTTGGATTTTGTCCAGGCAGCCGCCCTCCCCATGGTCGGCCTGACCGCCTGGCAGGCCCTGAAAGAGCGCGCCAACCTTAAAACCGGGCAGAAAGTGTTCATACCCGCCGGCTCAGGAGGAATCGGTACCTTCGCGATTCAGCTGGCCAAACATTTCGGGGCCGAGGTAGGTACGTCTACCAGCACTGGAAATGTCCAGATGGTTCGCCGTTTGGGTGCAGATGAAGTGATCGATTATAAAAAACAGGCATTTGAACAGGTGTTGAGTTCATATGACCTGGTCCTAGGCACCATCAGAGGCGATGCCGTTGAAAAGTCGGTGGGTATACTCAAGCCAGGCGGCCAGATCATTTCCCTCATCGGTCCACTGGACAAAGCCTTCGCAAAAGCGCGTTGCATGAATGTCTTCTTCACCCTTGTGTTCAGCTTGATGAGTCGCAAGATCATGCAGTTGGCGAGAAAACACAATGTGAACTATTCGTTCCTGTTCGTCCGACCGGATGGGGCTCAACTCGATGAGATTGGCAACCTGATCAAAAATCGGCGCGTCCAGCCCGTCATTGACAAGGTCTTCCCTTTCGAACAAGCCCAGCAGGGCCTTGAGTACCTGGCTCAAGGGCACGCCAGGGGCAAGGTCGTCG
>Ga0099826_10000535_pt1 | contig 18817 bp, 19 predicted proteins | sample Mtrugardesep15_FD_76830 | JGI IMG/M metagenome (GOLD analysis project Ga0099826, IMG submission 76830) | Root nodule microbial communities of legume samples collected from California, USA - M. trunc garden sep15 | ecosystem: Host-associated > Plants > Roots > Nodule | place: USA: California... | reverse complement strand
TTCTTTTTTCTTTTTTTTTTAGGAAAAAGTTAACATTGTTAATATTTACTAATTAAAATTATTTAATTTTTTACACAAAAAAATGAAGTTTAGCAGAATAATGATGCATGCATCTCAATTTCTTCTTAGAATTTGGCAAAGCTTCATGAAAATATTTGTTACAATCAATAATTATTTTTTTTTTTTTACGTGGGTTGGAGTATTGGCCAAGTATGCCACCCATTACAGTCATAAGGGTAATAAAAGAGAAAAAGTTAAAGGCAAAATCAAGAGAAGCAAAACTTAGTAAAAGAAAAGAAAAAGAAAAAAGAATCCTCTATTCAAAACGTACGATTTGATATAGTGCTTTAACTTTTGTACCAAAAAAAGTTTGCAATGAATCACATGATGAACCAATCGACAAACATCCCCAATTGGAGACAAAATTGAAATCCAATATGGAATTTCACAAAAGGTGTTTTAATTTTAATAATTTAGTATAATACTATATAATTATGAATTAAACTTTGTGTAACCATATTATAATAGACATAACTTTAGTATGACAATTTGATTATTAAAATTAACAAAGTTTCATATTGATTAATGAAATTAAAAGCTCTTATTGTAACACTAGAAAAGGATTTTGTCTTTATCGTTACATGCTTAACAAAATAATTATTCGTTTGATGTGTAGAATTTGTCTTTAACAAAAGATACTACAACGTATTGGAAGTGAACAAGACAGGCTATGAATACTGCATCGACATGACCTTCATAAGAAACTTGACAAGAGGTGGTCGCGACGTGGTTCAACTGACGGAGGCAAAGACATACTACTTTATCACCGGTGGAGGTTACTGCTTTCATGGAATGAAAGTTGTCGTGGACGTTCAAGAACACCAAACACCTGCACCATCTCCATCTCTTTCAATGAAATCTGGTGGTGGTTCTATTTTGCCATCAGTGTATACATGCTTTGGGATTATTGTTGCAAATGTTGTTTATGTGAGTTTGGTTTTAGTGGGGATTTTGTAAGAGATTAGGGTAAAGAATTGACAATTATTTGGGCATGGATTATAAATTAAGGATATCTTATGTAATGTAAGTGAAAAGTGAAAGCAGCTTGAATAATACATGTTACTTTTTCGATTTGGTATTTGTTACTTTTAACCCTTATTGAATATATTCCTTAAAAAAAACATATTGAATATATGTTTGCTTGCTTGTTGTAAAAAGAGAAAAGTAAATTTGCTTAGAAATTTTGTTTTACTTTCCTCAAATTTGCAACTGCTTTTTAGAAATAATTAGATACTACATTGTGTGAAACTCATTTACAATTATGGTGTACACCCTTTGGTCACTATTATAAGCAAAAATTAACATTTTAGATTCATTCACTAAATAATGCATGTGACCTATAATAAAAAACCACATACATCATTAATTGAATGAATCCAAAATATAGATTTTTGCTTATAACAGTGACCGGAGGAGGGTGTATATCTTATTTTCTCAACAAAATTAATCCATAAATTAAGTAAAAGGAGTTTGCAAACATGTCATATAGTAGGCACAACGTGTTAAGTAACACCTCTAAAAAAATGTTTAGTTCTTTTGGAGAATGCACCAACATTTATTAATTAACCTCTATACAATTCCCAGTTTCTATGCTTAACTCCTATTCACCCTGCTGTTAACTTATTCTAACTTCACAAAACTGAATTCACCTGTTTCAATTTCTAAAATTTTGGAATCATGATCAAAGTTGCCAATAACTAAACATATCATCAATGTTGGTTTATGATTTTCCAGATACAAAATTATCACAAGTGGAAATAGAAACATCACATTTTCTCAAAGATTAACATAAGAAATTATTGCAAATTAGTGAATGACTCGATGTTTCTTCGGGTAACATAGAACACAAAGTAGACATCGGTACCATAAAGAGACCAGCTGCAACATGAGCAGCACCGTCATATAGAAAACAGGTTAAACAACATAACCTAACAAATAACAATCATGAAAACTGGTAATGTCAAAATGACTATCATCAGTCATAAATAAAAAACCATAGTTAAGATTAAGATAAAAAGGTGTGGTAATATTTTTCCCAGTAGCATGCTAGAATCATTCAGCAACAACTAAAACCAATAAAAGCAGCAGAAACTCCGAGTGCAACGAACTATTTCTAGATCATTCAAAATGAAGTTAGCTAGAACAGAAGAACCCCCTTTGACACAAGTGTAATTCTTTGATCATTAGGAGCTGCTTATTTCTGTAAAGCTCACTTTTCTTGCCTCCAAAATTTTTAAAAGAGAAGACTTGCTGTAGTGATGATCAAACACATTGCAGTTGGGGACAGATTGTGGATGCAACGAATTTTGATCATCACCACTTAATCCATGGCCTCCTCCTTCTCCGATCTGATAATAATAAACAAAACAAAATTACATAAAGAAATTACTGAGGCAAAGATAAAATGGAAGTTGTTAATTATATAATGTAATAAAATTAACAAACCTTATGAATCACAATACTTTGAAGAGAGGGGCAGGCGCGGATGATGAATTTCTTTAACCAATCCCAATGATAATAATATTCCTCACCCTCCTTTTCAAAGCTAAGCTCCAAATGAGTTAAATTGAAAAACTCAGTAGTGTCGTGTTGTTCTGGTGTTTGTACCGGCGCGACATAGTCAAATGATTTCAAGGGTGTTTGTACCGCGACTTGTGCGCGTAGAAACTCCACATTGTAAAACAATTTCAAGGGCAAAAAAGACGAAATAGAAGAAGAGTCGGAAATGTGGGCTTTGAGCAATTTGGGGAAGGGTTTTAACAACTTGTCACTTTGTTTAGTAAGAGCATCAAGAGTATCATTATCATCATTGGTGGTGACATTTTTTATGAGTAAATCCTCAAGAAGTGGACATACATAGAGAATCTTAATAAGAAGTTTAAGCTTTCGAAAATGAACCTTTGTCATGTGGAGTTTTTTAAGGTTGGGCAGATTAGTATAAAATTTAGGAAAATAGTCTATAGTTAAGACCCCGTTCCCATTCAAGTTCAAAACAACAAGAGTTAAACTAGTTAGAATGGTATTTGGCAAGTAAATGGGGGTATTGGAAGAGTGCTGCTGCAAAAAAGTGAGATCAACATGTTCAACTTTCCTATAGATTGCATAAAAAAGCCAAGAACGTAACAAAGCAGAGTTGCAGAAGCGAGACGCGGACAAAAGAGTTAACTTTTTGATAGGTAGCCGTCTGTTAAACAAAAGGGATCTTACCATCAAATGATAACAAATATAGGCGCCTTTATCATGGTCATGGTCATCTTCCATATCGTCCAAGTTGATATCGAGAATTCTTTAACGGAGTGGTATCCAGCGCCTTGAGAGAAGGGATGTGGCGAAGATTTGTTTTGTGGGCAAACGAGACAGGATGCGACATAATAGTTCGACAGGTAAAGCACTGATTCTGTCTGCGTTTGGGATTGTTAGCCAGAGCGGATTCCATCGCTTTGAGAGAAGGCTTGTGAGGGCGATTTGTGAGAAGGGCAAAAATGAGAGGATGTGATGTAGTATTTCATCCGGTAAATCGCTGATCCTGTCTGTTCCTGTTGTCGTTGGTGCCATAGATAGTAAGTTTCTTTCTTTGTTGATTGAATGAATGAAAAAGAATATCGTACAAAACTAATTAATTATTAGAAATCTGCCTGCCTGCATGTAATAAACAACAAAACAGACATCACCAATTCATAGTTGGAGAATGGAAGACAAGACAAATGACTGGAAACAAACACTAGCGATAATCAATCAATCAACTACTTAATCAAATAAGCAAAACGGAAGTGAAACCGAATTAATATCAGTGAGCAATAGAGAATTTAATCTACTAAGCAACCTGTGCTGATTCAAACAAAAATTAACAACACAAGATTACTGCGTGATATTATATATGTGCCACCTAATCACCTATACATGCATCTATCTACAACCAATTATTCAGATTTGTTCAATTTTAAAACCAAGCAAGGATTAGAGAACAACAAAAAGAAAACTGAAAACAAGTAAGAGAAACAAAAAGCACTTAGATAGATTTGTAAAAACCAGAAAACGAAGAAGCTTTATAATTGAAAACGAAACCTACACTCTAGGTAGGGTTTGGATTTGAAGCATGAGGTCAGATTCGTAAAATCCTACCTGAAGAAGCTTATGGTGATTCTTTGTGGGTGAGAGAGATGCAATTATTTTGAGCTGTGTCCTGGACCAACTTATATCGACTTTAGTTAAGGCGAATTAGGTCTCGAGAGTTCAGCAGAATGCAGACATGATGCCTCAAAGCCTTTTTGAGAGTTGACAAAGGTACTTATAGATTAACTACTAACAAATTTTATAAAACTAGGTAGTAATTCTTAGAACAAACGATTCGATAAAAGGTAGGCAATACAATTAAACCCAGGCTTAATTAACAACTTTAGTTGTTGCATTTTACTATTCTTCTTAGAAATCGTGGTTGGGCCAAACACAACCCCACAAAACCGGCTTGTGAGGTGAGGATTGTCTCAACTTATAAACACATTGTCAGGCCATCACCTATCCGATGTGAGACTCTTAGCAATTCTCATCAGGATCATGTTGATAGTAAAAGTTTCAGGCATTGTTCTTGCACCTTCTGTCACTTCATTAACCCTAGCTTTCTATTTGTCACCGCTTATGAGGCACATATACTCCTTAGATTAGACGTGTCCCGATGTTGGATATATATTGTGTCCGACACCGACACATATGATTACATTGACTTATGTCATTTTAACAAATTATTTGCTCAAATGGCAGAGTTAAAGTGCATTAAAACCTATATTTTGAGCAGCTTTTGCATGTTGGTGTAATATTGAAAGTGATCCTATCAGCTTGCAGTTCAGTTTTATATACAATGGAATGCATGGATTAAAAAACAAAGGGTGTGCATTCTATATTTTAAATAATAGCATCATCCAACAAGGAAAAAAAAAACGTAAAAATATAAGGTGAAGGAAAATTCAGTAACACAACAAGAACAAGAACAAATTGAGTAGCATAAATCAGAACCATAAATAAGAAGAATAAAAATAAATCAGTACCGTAGGAGTTTGTCGGCAGAGGGAGCGATTTCAGGGAGAGAGCAGGTCGCATGGCGAATGGGGCAGGTGGAATGGAACGTGAAAGCGGAGGGTTTCAAAACGAACACGATTTCACAGGGAGGGTTTTGGAAATAAACTATTATTATTAAAATTAAAGTTATTTTTTGAGGGGAAAATTTAAATTATTAAAATATATAAAAAAAATATTGAGTGTAAAATATATAGAAAAAATTTGTAGATAATAAATATATGATAACTTTTTTTGAAGAGAATAAATATAAATAATCAATTATGATCGAAGAATACATAAGTTTCTTTTTCTTTCTTTTTTTGTTCAAAGAATACATAAGTTTCTATGTGTAGTCTATTGCCTTTTATTTTTTATTAAGAGAAAATGAAATATATTAACCTGCGAAAGATTCTATACCACGAAGATCAAAAGCTAAGTTTACATTTTATTTTATTTTTTAAGAAAAACTCATCAACAAGATAAAAGTTTAACCATGTCAAAACACGGTCTTCGAATCATGTTTGTGTCGATAAATTCAAGAATTTCTTTCCGGTCAAATAACACAAATATAAGATAGCCAAATCATATGAATATAAGCCTGAACAAATTTAGAAAAACCTCATAAATTTTTAAATTGAATTAAATGATCTACAAGACACAGTAGATTAACAAGTGAAATGTCAACTCATTGTCGAACTAACTATCAAATGCTCCCAAATGAAGCACAACCAAAGAATTGATGATCAACATTTCCCTCCTTCCCACATCCATCCACACATATATTAGTATTAGACAATAATTTCGCACGTAAACAAGTAGTCCTTAATAAGTAATCGATTTTGTAGTAACCTCCAAACAAAAATATAAACTTTCAATGGAACTGATTTGTTCTAAATATTGTCAGTAATATCTGAATGCACATTGTCATCAACACTTGACAACAAATGATCAACTCCTCTTACTCTATAACATTTATTCAAATCGAGATGTCAGCCCCGTCTATCTTCCACATTTCTAGCAAAATAATGTTATGTAACAATTCACTGCACCCCTCACCCTTGAATTGTTTGAAATATTGTCGGTAATATCTTAATGCACATTGTCATCCACACTTGACAACAAATGATCAACTCCTCTTATTGTATAACATTTATTCAAATCTAGATGTCAGCCCCGTCTATTTTCCACATTTCTTGCAAAATAATGTTATGTAACAATTCATTGCACCCCCAACCATTGATTTGTTCCAAATATTGTTGGTAATATTTGAATGTACATTGTCATCCACACTTGTCAACAAATGATCAACTCGTCTTACTGTATAACATTTATTCAAATCGAGATGGCAGCCCCGTCTATCTTCCACATTTTTTGCAAAATAATGTTATGTAACAATTCACCGCACCCCCCCACCCCACCCTACCCTCCCACTACTCATCCTCCCACACTAATAATCTACGCCACCACTTCCAAGCCCCCAACATCCTAACCTAAGGAACACATATCAACAACTCACATCAAACAAGCGTATTTGCTAGAGTTCAGACATTTTAAATGTGGAGAAATGGATTGTCAGGGGTTCGAACCTCGGCTCCCCCATATATATATATATATATAATGCACCAACATTTATTGTTAAGTAACCTCTATACAATTCCCAAATACAGCTACTATGCTTAACTCCTACTCACCCTGCTATTAACCTTTTCTAACTTCACAAAACTGAATTCTCATGTTTCAATTTCTAAAGTTTAGGAATCATGATCAAAGTTACCAATAACTAAACTTGTCATCAATGTTGGTTTATGATTTCTCTGATACAAAAATATCACAAGTGAAAATAGAAACTTCACATTTTCTCAAAGATTAACATAAGAAGTTATTCCAAATTAGTACATGACTCGATGCTTTTTCCGGCAACATTGAACACAAAGTAGACAACAATACCAACATGAGCAGCATATAGAAAACAAGTTAAACAACACAACTTAACAATCATGAAAACTGGTTATTTCAAAATGAAGTTGGCATAGAGCAGAACCCCTTTGACACAAGTGTAATTCTTTGATCATTAGAAGTTGCTTATTTCTGTAAAGCTCACTTTCCTTGCCTCCAAAATTTCTGAAAGAGATGACTTGTTGTAGTGATCAAAGGCATTGTAGTTGGGGACAAATTGCGGATGCAACAAATTATGATCATCACCACTTAATCCATAGCCTCCTCCTCCTCCGATCGGAAAACAATAAACAAAACAAAGATTACATAATGAAATAGCTGAGGCAAAGATAAAACAAATGTTGTTGGTAATTATATAATATGATAAAGTTAACAAACCTTATGAATCACAATACTTTGAAGAGAGGGGCAGGCGCGGATGAATTTCTTTAACCAATCCCAACGATAATAATATTCCTCATCCTCCTTTTCAAAGCTAAGCTCCAAATGAGTTAAATTGAAAAACTGAGTAGTGTCGTGTTGTTCTGGTGTTTGTACCGGCGCGACATAGTCAAACAATTTCAAGGGTGTTTGTACCACGACTTATGCGCGAAGAAACTCCACATTGTAAAACAATTTCAAGGGCAAAAAAGAAGAAATAGAATAAGAGTCGGAAATGTGGGCTTTGAGCAATTTGGTGGTGACATTTTTTACGAGTAAATCCTCAAGAAGTGGACATACAAAGACAATCTTGATAAGAAGTTTAAGCTTTCGAAAATGAACCTTTGTCATGTGTAGTTTTTTGAGGTTGGGCAAATTAGTATAAGATTTAGGAACATAGCATATAGTTAAGACCCCATTCCCATTCAGGTTCAAAACAACAAGAGTTGAAGAAGTTAGAATGATATTTGGCAAGTCAATGGAGGTAGTGGAAGAGTGCTGCAAAAAAGTGAGATGGGCATGTTCAACTTTCCCATGGAATGCATAGTAAAGCCAATAACGTAACGAGGCAGAGTTAAAGAAGCGAGACACGGACAAAAGAGTTAACGATTTGATAGGATGCTGATTGCTAAACATAAAGGAGTTCACCATTTTTAAATAATGAAAATAGCTAGCGTCTTGGTCATGGTCATCTTCCGTGTCATCCAAGTTTATATCAAGAATTCTTTTACGGAGCGGTCTCCAGCGCCTTGAGAGAAGGGATGTGACGAAGATTTGTTTTGTTGGCAAACGAGACAGGATGCGACATAATAGTTCAACGGGTAAAGCGTTGATTCTATCTGCATTTGGAATTGTTAGCCAGAGTGGATTCCATCGCTTTGAGAGAAGGCTTGTGAGGGCGATTTGTGAGGAGGGCAAAAATGAGAGGATGTGATGGATTATTTCATCCGGAAAATCGCTGATCCGGTCTGTTCCTTTTCTTATTGGTGCCATGGATAGTTAAGTTTCTTTCTTTGTTGATTGAATGAATCAATGAATGAAAAAGAAGATAGTACAATATATATGTCACCTTTGAATAGGGGATGAAGGAGTTGGAAAGTGATTTTTTTTAATAGGGAGCTAAAATTGTTACTATGAAAACATAGGGAGCCAAAAATGCGTTTAAGTCAAATATGTATTTATTTTTTTCTTTTTCTTTGGACAAAAAAACATTTGTCAACTCTCTTTCATTAACCCTTAAATTTAAATACAAATATATTTTGAAGAGAACTCACCATATTTATTTATTACTGATTTTATTAAAAAAAATTAATATTTTATGTAATCAAATAAAATTTTACGATATATATTTTTATTGGACTTTATTATTTCTATAATATTTTTTTGAAGGAATTATTTCTATAATTTAATCACTAATAAATTACATTTTCTTCAAACACTTAATTATTATTTATAATATTTTAAAAAATAAATAAATAAATTTCATATTTTTCATCTTAAACACTTCTCTGGTTCTAGATAAGGTAGAAACAGTTGTATTGCGGCAATGGCTTCTGCACTTCATTGCTCTGTTTCACTTCCTTCAACCCTTCCAAAACTCTCCAATTTCAACTTCAACACCAACAATAAATTCTTCTCATTCAACCCATCATCAAATTCAAACCCTATCTCTACAATCAAATGTTCAGCTTCTTCTTTTTCATCTTTCTCTTCGACATCACTTGATGAAACTGCTATGAGCATTGAAAATCTACGTAGCTTCATCAACCTCAATATTGGAAAATGGAACGGTTCTTTCTATGTAATAACTTCAACCATTTCAAATTTATTTTTCATCTTCTTTTGTTCATTGCTTTGTAGCACCTATACTTCTGATAGAAGATGATAAATTAGTCCCTGACATTGTCTGACACCGACATGACACAGACACATGTGGTTATGTAACGTTGTGTTGCCGCGTTAATTAATAGATATGAAAACACATGAGTTATCATATTTATTAATTGACGTGACAACATATCATCCATGCATATGTAAAATAATTATATATTGTCTCAGAGTATATTAATTAAATTCTTTGAATTATTATCGGTGTCAACGTGCGTCAGTGTTTGTGTACGGATTCAAACGTGGACACCGACACGCCACACCACTAATCATTTGAAAAAAGTCACAGTAATTATATGTTGGTGTCGTGTCGGGACACGGCTAATCCAAGGAGTGTCTGTACTTCGTAGGTATGTTTGTCAATGCTTAATAGATTTATTGAGTTGAGGGGAGGTTTAAATTTCAGTTAACTCTTTTTTTTTTGTAGCAATTTGATGCCGGTGGGAATCTGTTGCAACGAGTGAGTACTAAGCTTTCTGTTAGCTCTTATGGGGAAGATGAACTCATGAGTCTCATTCAATCGTAAGTAATAACATGCAATAAATTGATTATCTTTCTTTTGTTATTGATGCGTGTCTACTTAATAAATTGAGGGTAACAGAGATGATGGTGTTGCGTTGGATGTGTGGTAAGAGTCTAAGACCAAGTATGATAAGATTAGAAATTTTACAATATTAGATAGTTAGAGTAGCACCTATAGTAGAAAAGATGGTGAAAACTTGATCAAGTGGTTTGGACATGCAAAGAGAAGACATGTGAATTATGTAACAAGGAGAATATATCAGATGAATGGTTTGGACATGCAAAGAGAAGACATGTGAATTATGTAATAAGGAGAATATATCAGATGAAAGATAGTCAAATCACTAGAGAAAGAGGAAGAACTAGAAAAACTATAAGAAAAACAATTAAGAGAGATTTAGAGATTAATGACTTGGACCGAAATATGGTTTATGATAGAACATTACGGCGTAATTTGATCCATGTAGCCAACCCCACTTAGCAGGATAAGGCTTGGTTGTTGTTGTTGTTGTTGTAGTAGTAGTAGATAAGATGAAAACGAGAACAATATAAGAGAGAGATAGAGACAAAGTCATGGAAACTTTCCCGCCTTATAAGTAGTGATTCTGGATCCCATTAAAAAGGCGTCCTTAGTGGGTTGATGCGAGTCATGTTTATAAACCACTCTTAGGCCTTAACTGTTTCTGAAACTGTGTTTACTCAAAATTTTACACACCATGGTTTTAAATTGTTATTGTGTCTATCACAATCTGTTCCGACCCCTAAATATGCTGCACCGTTTTCCAATAGTGTTACTATTATCTGCATTCGATCTTGTGTGAACTATCACGGTTTTGTCTTAAGAGGTGCTTTAGTGGGTTGAGAATAGTTGCGTTTATAAACTATTCTTAGCCTCTGATTCCTTAGAAATGTTAAACTTTTTAGTGTAGTGAAACACAAGGGTTAATATTGAATAAAGTTACATATAAATATGGTTGGTGTGACCACAATTGAGTAATGGAAACCCAAAACCTTACAATTGTAATTGTAGTATATGGATTCCCTGCAGTTGCGAGTCTTTACTTTCACGTAGTCATCCCATCGGTAGCTGGATCAATATCGGGTAGTACAGATTCTAAGCTCTAAATTTTGAATTAAAAAATGAAACAACCTCTACATTGGTTGTGAACTATCTGATTTTTGCATGGAGATCAGATGGCTCAAATTTCTGATTTTTATCCAAGAATCATCTAACACGAGGAATCATTGCTGAAATTGTGGCAGCAGATCATAATTTTACAATCGTGATCATCAATATCCTATTTTGGTTTTAGTTTATTAGAAAAAACAATGCAAAAAGAAAGAGGAAATAAAGAAATTATGTTACTTTTTTTTTTTATAAATAATTGTTGAAAAAGGTGATATTTTTAATATCATTGTTACTGACACATTTATAAACAGAACAAATCATAACAAGGAACAAACCAGATGTACATGGAACTTTGTCAGTTCCTTGAATATTTTAAGATAGTTGTGAATGATGTGATCCTTTATAAGCATTCAGACTGCATGTGGTTTGAAAACATGCAATTAACCCAATCACGATATTGAAACTTTTGCATGGAGATCAGACGGCTCACATTTCTATACTATACTATGCCGAAACATATTTACAACATGTTGTTCCAATGTAAGTCGTCTAATACTGCGTTGATTGCATACTTTCTGGACTACAGAGAATCCATATTCAAGCAGAATGGACTGAATGTGTAAACCTATATTCTAACTATATCAAGTCATTGGAATCTGAGAAAATTGCTTAAAAGGTTATTTGACGCACTATTAAGGTCTCCGAAAGCCCATTTTTGGCCTCTTATCTTGCTTTTTGTAGTTTTCATATAGAAAAAAAGTTGTGAATTGTATAGATGTTGTTCTCTGCAGGCTGTACATTAAACAACCTTCATCAAACACTTCAGTTTCTGGAGATGATGATGATGCGGAATGGGCGGAGTACAAAATTAAAGAAACAAATATGTTTACTGTTGACAAGTACCAACAAGTGAGACTTTATTCTGTTGCTGGAAATTTGTAGTGTTAACCATATTCTTTTTTTGTTGATTTCTTGGTTCTTTCTTTGTGATTCCAATGCCTCTGTCAAATATCCATTACAATTAGTTTGCAGATAGGCTTTTTCCCATCGGAGAAAGCATTTGCATTGAGGTATCAAACAGCTGGTATGTTGGAAACTGTATTACGGCAAGGGGTTCTTGGAGAAGATGACATTGGTGAAGAATCGCCTAGGTAAGTGATTCGTTCCCGAAAAGAGTTCAATTAGCACTGTTTGGTTGATTTCTATTTAGGTGAAGTGTAACAAGTACTGTCCTACAAACATTTAATATGCATAGCGGGTGGAAATAGTTACAGGATGTGATTTACTCGTTCATATAGCCATCGTGTAGACAGAACTTGCTAATGTTTTTTATCAGAACATTTTGGCCACAGGTCTGATGTTAACCACTTTTTGTGCAAGAAATTGACCAAGCTCTTCATTTTAGATGACTATTATTGCTCTCAAGCAATAGATAACTATTTTATGACATGTAAGACTCGTTTGGTGGACATAATAGGAATGAGAAACCTCTTCATTTTAGACTCAGAGGTTTATTGTTATCAAGTGTTTCGGCATGTTTGAACTACCATGTAAATAAAAGGCGCACACACATTATATTTTATACCTTCCTTAGACTTATTTTCACAATTTCTTATGGTGCAGAAATCTCAAACTTCCCTCTCGCCGACCTTCTCTTGTCTGTGAGAATTGCCTGTACTCTTTACAGAGAGATATGCGAGCAAGAGCCTTTCACATTTTGGAGCCAAAAGGCACTGTTGATATGCTTATCATCTTCCTAGAGGAACGAAGCGAGGGGTCTCCTCCTCTACTTGACAGTGCTGGGGTGAGTAAACTGAGATATGAGAAGCTTCTGTGTGTCTGTACCTACCGCAAATAATCCATATTTATCTATTTATTTGTTTATGAAGGACTATATGGTTTTAAGTTCGACACATTTTTTGTATAGTTTTTCATGACATTTTCTCTTTGTCATTCATTTTTAATTCATGTCAGGACACAGAGAATAGGATTACACCATTTCTTGGTAAATGGAAAGGTCGCTCCGTTACAAACCGAAGTGGTGTCTATGGGTCTACGATTTCTGAAGCCGATACAGTTGTGTTACATGAGATGAATGACAATGGCCAACTTATTCAGGTATTTTACATCCTAATAACTCTTGCTGCTAAGTAGGTATACTGGAATTGCAGTTATATAGATTCTAGTGTTGAATGAGGCAAAATTTTATGGACAAATCAAAATTTTATATGATGCTTTACTTATGCACCTTGTTTAACCACTTTAATTTTGGAGTTCCTTGTTATGTTTTTAGTGCACTTTTGCCTCGATAGTTGCTCTATAACGACTATGTGGGCGGTATAGTATATTCAACAATTTGTCATAACTCGTTACTCATTAGCCATCATCTAAACACAAATAACCACAATTTTGAACGTCATTAACCACGATTTTCAGTTATAAATTTGAAGGCAAATCGTGACTAATGAATATAATGTATATTTGAACACCTATAAATCATATATGGTTGAACACATTTGGATGGTCAATACATATAATGTATATTCAAACTCCTGAAAATTTGTGGTTCATGACGTCCTGAAACGTGGTTAATTGCGTTCAGTGGATAGTTAATGAGTTGTAATAGTTTGTTATATTCATTAATCATCCATCTGACATAATTAACCATATATTTAAATTGTGTTAACCATCAAAATCATTGTCAAAATTTGTTTTCAAAATGTCATTTATGTATCTTTTTTAATGACACAATCTTCTCTCCACCCTTGTGTTTGGTTGGTATATATTTGATTAGATTAATATGAGATGAACAAGTATTGGGTCAACAAAAGTCGCTCCCTTTAGCTTCATATATTGCGTGTAAGAAGATAAAAACCACATTCTCAATTTTCTTGTTGTTGACTTGTTTCTGCTATTGGATATCAGGATGTTACTTCTACATCTGATGGGGCAGATGTTACCACCAATGTTCATTGGACTGGCACAATATCAGATAATTTAGTCACATTTGATGGAGGTTATCAGATGATACTATTACCTGGTGGCATGTACATGGGATGTCCTTGTGATGTTGCAAAAAGTGTAGCACAATCAAAATCTTTCCACTTGGAATTCTGTTGGTTAGAGACACCGGACAAGAGGCAAAGACTAGTTCGTACGTACGATGTCGAAGGCTTGGCCGTCTCATCTACTTATTTTATTGAGACAAAATTGTGAACCCTCAGTTGTCCAAATAGTTCTGATTTTGAAGATGAACCATGTAATACTCATTTACCTTTGCATAATTTTCATCCATTGATTGAATATGATTGGTTAATATATTTATTTAGCTTTTCATGCGATATAGGACTCCAGAAAATATTTGTACTTGTATAAGTTGTTGCATTATTTGATTATCCTGTGTCAATCAGTTGTAATAAAAAGATGGTTCACTATGTGACTATTGTAGATTTAACATAAAAATAAAAAAATCAAAAGTATAGATATGGTAAATACTTAGCCAAAAAATAATATTTCTGTAATAAGTTTTTTTTTTTTTGTGTGGGTCTGTAATGAGATTTATAAACCAACAAGAATGTCAATATACCTTTAAATTTTAATAAATGAAAATCACAATGCATTGAATGCACATAAAATATTGGATATAACCATTGAAAAGACATAAAAAGCATATTCTACAGAATCATTTGTGAAGAACATCAAAATCATGACTCATATACTTTGATTGCAATTTATTTTTGAAGCTTATCACTATATGTTATAAAAAATAACAAAAAAAGAAGATGCGGCATATTCCAATGTTACAACATAAATGTCTATGTGCACTTAGTACACATGTCAATCCAACACCAACATGTTTGCTTCAAGTTCAAGTCAAAAAAAGAGTCTATAGTACATCTTATCTTATCTCCAACATCCTCAAACAAAATCTAAAGACATTTCATTCATTTTGATTCAGTTTGTATCATTAGAGGATCCAATTCAACACAATGAAAATAGGCACCTTTTGCATGTCACTGGCAATAATTTTAGTGATGACAAACATGAACAACATGGTGGTGAGTAAGAGACACATTCTGACCACCCTTGATGGCCCGTTTAAACCGGTGACTCGTCGGTTTGATTCATCATTGCGAAGGGGCAGTGATGACTTGCCTATGACTCATCCAAGGCTCAAAATGAATGTCACTTTAAATTTCCCTGAACAGATCGCTCTCGCTATTTCTTCACCAACTTCTATGTGGATTTCTTGGGTTACTGGTAATGACTACTTTTTCTCCTCAATTCTATATTTCCACATGAAAAAGTTTAATCACCAACTTTTTAGTTTAAGTATATAATTAAAAATCCTTGAAAAGTTGAATACAAATATTGTATTTTTATGTTTAATGTGTTCTAACTTATAAAGCATTAATATATTAATTGGTTTGTTTGGATAAGGGAAATCACAGATTGGGCTAAATGTGACCCCACTTGATCCTACATCTATTGGAAGTGAGGTGTGGTATGGAAAAGAGAGTGGAAAATACACAAATGTAGGGAAAGGTGATTCACTTGTTTACTCTCAATTGTATCCCTTTGAAGGACTCTTGAATTACACCTCTGGTATTATTCATCATGTCAAACTTGAAGGTATGTTTTTGAGTTGCTTCTTTTGCTGATAACTTTTGGTCCTGAGTAGGAAGCATTGATCATTGATCCACTGAATTGGTGATTAGTAAGCAAACAATAAAATCTTGTATAAAATTTACTTAGTATATTTTAAAAGTTGGGTTAGACCCAAGTAAACTCTACAAAATCAACTTTTAGGTGAAAGATGTCTCTCATTTATAAACTCATTTTCGGGTCATATCTCATCGGACTCTAAACACATTAGACCCTCACGTCCAAGATTGTACATCTGGAGTGTGACACAAGTGGCCGATAGCGTTTTATAAGATAGTGTATCAAGAGAATTAAATGCATTTAACTATTACCCTCAATAAGCACGCAAACAATTAGTTTTGGTTATAGTCGAGTTCCGAGGGAGTATGACATTGGTTGATTTTATAGAACCTATGTCAGACGTGTACCTAATGTCTGGTTTCGATGTTGCTTAGTTTAGAAGTTTTGAATATCCTAATGGTAGTATCATATGACTACAAAATTATGTAAAATGCAGATAAAATGAATGTTGCACTGTTTTTTATTTGTCGAAAGTTTGAGACATTTCTTTCCTTGTGTAGGTCTTGAACCTGGAACTCGATATTACTACAAATGTGGTGATAATTCTATTCCAGCCATGAGCCAAGAGAATTCTTTTGAAACTTTTGCAAAACCTAGTCCAAAGAATTATCCTGCTAGAATTGCAGTTGTTGGAGATTTAGGTCTCACAAGTAATTCTTCAACAACTATTGATCATCTGAGTTACAATGATCCTTCAATGATTCTAATGATTGGCGATTTAACATATGCGAATCAGTATCTTACAACTGGTGGAAAGGGAGCTTCATGTTTTTCGTGTGCGTTTCCAGATGCACCAATCAGAGAGACCTATCAACCTCGTTGGGATGGGTGGGGAAGGTAACCTACGTTTAGGTTTGGTTTCGATAAACAACTTAGTTAAATGCGTATAGCATCTGCAAAAGTGGTCATGTATAATTTATTCTATGATAAAAGATATAATAAAGTCAAATTGTTTTCATAAGCTCCTAGAGAACTTATAAAAATAAGCTGAAAAACACTTTGAACATGTCATAAGTTGTTTCCTAACTCTCTTAAATAGTTTACAAGTGCTTATGTGAGTAGAATCTCTCCTAAAGATAGTTGGTATGATTCGCTCATTCGATGTTTAAATATTAGGTTTATGCAGCCTTTGACCTCAAAAGTTCCAATGATGGTTATTGAAGGGAATCATGAGATTGAACCTCAAGCAGATGGGATCACGTTCAAATCATACTTAACAAGATTTTCAGTTCCCGCTGAAGAAAGTGGCTCTAAAAGTAACTTCTACTACTCTTTTGATACTGGTGGCATACACTTTATCATGTTGGGAGCATATGTTGATTACAACAGAACCGGTAAGTAATAAGTGGTACAAAGAATGTTTGAATTGTCTTATTTGAACTTATCTTCTGACATAAGTGCTTGTGGAACTGTTTGAGAGATTTTATGAAATCAACTTATACCATGGCCATATAAGCTCTCAAGAATAGCTTCAGAGAAAAACTTATATGAAAACAATTTGACTTTGTTTCATCTTTTGTTTGAGAAATGCTTGATTAAGTTGTTTATCGAAACAAGGGTCGCGTTGTAATTTATGTTATGTGAACTAGTAAGTATGTATAATTTTAGATATTGCAACTTAATGTGTTTCACTGGATTTTCAACCTAGGTGCACAATTTGCTTGGTTGAAAAAAGATCTGCAAAATGTAGACCGTAGTGTAACCCCTTGGCTAGTTGCAACAATGCATCCTCCTTGGTATAACAGCTATGCTTCACACTATCAAGAATTTGAGTGCATGAGATTGGAAATGGAAGCACTTCTCTATCAATACAGAGTTGACATTATCTTCAATGGTCATGTAAGTTAAATTTACTATATTTTTTTATGTTATTTTTGATCTATAGCTTTTAGATATGATGTTTTCAATACAATGATTTCGCTAAACGAGAAAGACTAATTGATTCTAAAGCTGTAAAATTGATTTCGACATGTTTTGTCGCTATGAGTAGAACGTTGTTCATGAGTAGGTCCACATTAGATGTAGTTTTCTCCTATTAAAAACTGGCACATGTTGCACATATTGCAGGTTCATGCTTATGAGAGGATGAATAGAGTTTATAACTACACATTGGATCCTTGTGGACCTATTTACATAACTGTTGGAGATGGCGGAAATATTGAGAAAGTAGATGTTGATCATGCAGATGAACCTGGAAAGTGTCCTTCACCTGGAGATAACATACCAGAATTTGGAGGTGTTTGTCATTCAAATTCTACCTTTGGTCCTGCTAAAGGTAACTTCTGTTGGAACAAACAACCTGAGTGGAGTGCATTTCGAGAAAGTAGTTTTGGACATGGAATACTTGAGGTAATGACATTCAATTTTCCTTTTTGTTATTACTTTGTAGACACTATACAGAATTTGGATTTGCTGCAGTCAGCAATCCATGCATTCACGAAGTCAGGGACGTCGGTGGCTAGAGTTGTCAAACCATCCTGATCCGCCCTAACCTAGCAGACCAAAACAAAACAAAAAACAAGTCGGCCCAAAGCTTCATTTGGTCACTAATTTGGTGGCCAAGACCAACGCGGCCAGCCAGGATGGACCAGCCTAAAACACATCTAGTAATTTTAATCCTTCCTCTAATTGAAAAAATATGTTTCTTATATTGTTGCAGGTTGTGAATTCTACATATGCATTATGGACATGGCACCGAAATCAAGATAGTTACAAAGAAAATGCAGTTGGTGATCAAATATACATAGTGCGGCAGCCTGAATTGTGCTTCAAAGATTCAAAAGTATTAGTCTCAAAGCCTGAGAACTTTATAGATTTTTTTTCCGCGTAGCCTATATCTAAAATTTCACGGCATGCAAAGTTGAATAGACGCAGTATCATTCGATATGAACCATGATCAGTAATTCAGTACTTGTAAAATGCAACACTTGCACTGTGGAGCATTTCTACCCAAGAGTCGATAATGACGCGTAGCTATTAGTAATAATTTGATAAAATCGAATTGATTGAATGGAATCACATGTGTCGTTTTGTATAAGTGTTAATTTCATCTTCCTTTGCCTTTGT
>Ga0099826_10000534_pt1 | contig 18819 bp, 11 predicted proteins | sample Mtrugardesep15_FD_76830 | JGI IMG/M metagenome (GOLD analysis project Ga0099826, IMG submission 76830) | Root nodule microbial communities of legume samples collected from California, USA - M. trunc garden sep15 | ecosystem: Host-associated > Plants > Roots > Nodule | place: USA: California... | reverse complement strand
TATGTATTTGGTTTAGGTTCTTGACTAGATACATACATTATTCAATGTATCTAAAAAGTCAACTTTCTCTTATAAATAGGACCGGAAGGAGTACTAAAAATAAGATTCATTTATTTGAAAAAAAAAATCCAATCAAAATATACTGTGCGTAGGAGAAATTCGAAAGATTGACATTATAAAATCAAAAAAAAGGAATTTGGTTTCTGGACGTTTAGCCACCATCAAGAAAAAAGTTTGACGGGATCAACTAAATATTCATGAGACATTTCTTTGTTGCAAAAAAACACAAGAATTGTGCTCATTTTAAATAATCGGTATACATGTTAACCAAATCGCTTGAATATAATGACAAATGTCATTTTCAAATACAATGTTATTATCAAATTAGTGGTCCGTTATTATTGTTTAAGAAGCCAAAATCAGTTATACTTCCTCCGGTCCTATTTACAAGAAAAAAATTATTTTTTAGATACATTAAATAACTTATGTAATTGGTTTAGGTTCTTGACTAGATACATATATTATTCAATGTATCTAAAAAGTCAACTTTCTCTTATAAATAGGACCGGAGGGAGTACTAAAAATAAGATTCATTTATTTGAAAAAAAAATCCAATCAAAATATAGTGTGCGTAGGAGAAATTCGAAAGAATGACATTATAAAATCAAAAAAAGGAATTTGGTTTCTGGACGTTTAGCCACCATCAAGAAAAAAGTTTGACGGGATCAACTAAATGTTCATGAGACATTTCTTTGTTGCAAAAACACACGAGAATTGCGCTCATTTTAATTTTAAATAATCGAAATACATGTCAACCAGATCACTTGGATGTAATGGCGAATGTCCCTTTCGAAATAAATGTGAACAACCAAATTGCAAAACATGCATACGAATATCATAAAGTAACACAATACAAATTCTGAACCACCGCAAAACATGAGGTCAAATGATACCAAAAAAATCACATTACAAAAAAAGATCATTAATATATTCCTCCTTCCTCCACCCTCTACACGACATTGAGTTTAAGGGAACAACTCTACTACTAGTGTAGTTATCTTTGGTTAGATTTCTCTTACCTTTTTATTTTTTATATTTTAATGTTCAAGAGACATTTCTTTGTTGCAAAAAACATGAGAATTGCGCTCCTTCTAAATATACGAAATACATGTCAATTCGATCACTTTTAAATGTAATGTTGTTATGGCAAATGTCCTTTCCAACTAAATGTGTCCTACAAATTGCAAAGCATGCATACAAACATCATAAGGTAACACAATACAAATTCCGAACCACCGCAAAATATGGGGCCAAAATTAAGAAAAAATTAGCGGCTGCTATTATTTTTTCTAAGAAGCCAAAATCAATTATACTAAAAATAAGATCCAATTATTTGTCAAAAAAATATCCAATTAAAATATAAGGTGCGCGTAATAAGGGGAAAGTCGAAAGAATGACATTATAAAATCAAAAAAGGAATTATGTTTCTAGACTTTTAGCAACTGACAAGAAAAAAGTTTGACAGGATCAAGTAAATGTTCATGAGACATTTCTTTGTTGCAAAAAATACGAGAATTGCGCTCCTTCGAAATATTTGAAATACATGTCAACTCGATCACTTGGATGTAATGACGTTTTGGCGAATGTCCTTTTGAGCTAACAAAAAACATGGGAATTGCCCTCCTTCTAAATATTTGAAATACATGTCAACTAGATCACTTGGATGTAATGGCGTTATGGCGAATCTCCTTTTGAACTAAATGTGAACCACCAAATCGCAAACCATGCATACAAACATCATAAGGTAAAATAATACAAATTTTGAACCATTGCAAAACATGGGGGCCAAATGATACCAAAAAAATCACATTACAAAAAAAAGATCATTAATATATTCATCTTTCCTCCAACCTTCTGAACACGACACTGAGTTTGATGGAACAACTCTACGACTAGTGTAGTTATCTCTGGTTGGATTCCTCTTATCTTTTTATTTTTTATTTTTTATTTTTTAAAAAGATATCTTTAATACCAATAATAATTGATAAGAGTCTATAGTCATTGACACTAGTTGTTGTCAAACATTGAATACCTATTTTTTCATAACTTTTGTAGAAGGAGAATTAAATCAATCTAATTGTTGAATCATCTTACATTATGTTGACTATCGTGTATACAAAATTGTAGATTAAACTATTTAGCGTGTTGGATTAATAAAAGATATTTACATATTTGCTAAAGCAAAATTGAAAGTGCAAATGCATCACTATGGTTTTTTTGGTATTCCAAAAACGTTGACACTTCAATGAAATTAGCAATCATCTGCAACACGTCGAAAATATTATTGATAATGAAAAACAAAAGAGGAGGATCATGACCCAAACTCATCAAAGAAGCTTAACAAACACGATAATTCAGAAGATCATATCTATTTTAAAAGAAGACCTCTATGATTGTTGTGACTGTTCCACTTGTTAGATCTCTATTACATCGTGCCTGGTCCATATGTGTTCAGATATGAGGTTGTTTAACAAGGAAGTTGTTTGTCGTTTTTCTTTGTGAGTTGGAATTATTGCCTTATGTCTATTTTGCAGGTCACTCACTCTTGGGTTATAGAGATGCAGTGTCAAGATTTTAGGGTGCAACAAGAAAATGATATGGCTAATCGTGACTCCAAAGCAACCCCCTTTTGTTGTTTTGTTGTTTTTATATATATTATATGCTCCATTGGTGTAACCATTTTTCTTTTTTATCAGGATTTTATCTTGAAATTGTTGTATTTTGAAGGGTTATTGATGCCCTATGATGTGAGTGTTCATTCGAGAGCAAGTCTTGTGTTTAATAATATATTTGTAGGATTTTTCATTAATTCTGTACTTGTTTATGATAGTGGGTACTTTTCTACACATGGTGTAATCACCGGCTATTTAGCTATCAATGAATAAAATATCTACTAGTTTGACCAAAAAAAAGAAAGAAAGTATGTGAACAATATTAACATTATTTAAATCGCTAACAAGCAAAAGGGAATCACATTACGTTGGTTTTGTATTTCCAAAGTGTTACTTCATCCCGTATCGTGAGCAAGTTCCATATTGTGAGCAAGTTCAATGGAGAACATGGCGGCGTAAAGCTCATCTTGAATAACATATTATAAAAGGTGTTCGTAATAAGAGGGAAGTCAAAATAATGACATTATAAAATAAAAAAAGGAATTATGTTTTTAGACTTTTAGCCACCATTAAGAAAAAAGTTTGACCGGATCAAGTAAATGTTCATGAGACATTTCTTTGTTGCAAAAAACTCGAGAATTGTGCTCCTTCTAAATATTCGAAATACATGTCAACTAGATCACTTGGATGTAATAGTGTTACAACGAATGTCCTTTCAAACTAAATGTGAACCACCAAATTGCAAAACATGCATACGAACGTCATAAGGTAACACAATACAAATTTTAGAACCACCGCAAAACATGAAGTCAAATGATACCAAAACAATCACATTATAAGAAAAGATCATTAATATACTCCTCCTTCCTGCACCCTCATGAACACAACATTGAGTTTAAGGGAACAACTCAACAACAAATGTGGTTATCATTGATAGATTCTTCTTATCTTTTTTATTTTTTTAATGTTCATGAGACATTTCTATGTTGCAAAAAACCATGAGAATTGTGCTGATTTTAAATAATCGAAATAGATATCAACTAGATCACTTCAATGTAATGGCGAATGTCCTTTTCAAATATAATGATATTATCAAATTAGTGGTCCGCTATTATTTTTTAAGAAGCCAAAATCAATTTATACTAAAAATAAGATTCATTTATTTGTAAAAAAGAAGATCAAATTAAAATATCTGGTGTGCGCAATAAGGGAAAGTTGAAAGAATGACATTATAAAATAAAAAAATGAATTAGGTTTATGGACTTTTTAGCAACTATCAAGAAAAAGTTCAACGGAATCAAGTAAATGTTCATGAGACATTTCTTTCTTTAAAAAAAACACGAGAATTGCGCTCATTTTAAATAATCTAAATACGTGTCAACCATATCACTTGGATGTGATGACGAATGTCCTTTTTGAGATAAATGTGAATAACCAAATTGCAAAGCATGCATATGAATATCATAAAGTAACACAATACTAATTTCGAACCACCGCAAAACATGAGACAAAATGATACCAAAAAAATCACATTACGAGAAAAGATCATTAATATATTCCCCCTTCTTCCACCCCCTTAAACTCAATGTCGTGTTCAATAGGGTGGAGGAAGGAGGAATATATTAATGATCTTTTCTTTTAATGTGATATTTTTGGTATCATTTGACCCATGTTTTATGGTGGTTTCGAATTTGTATTGTGTTACCTTATAATATTCGTATGCATGTTTTGCAATTTAGTTGTTCACATTTATTTGGAAAAGGACATTCACCATTACATCCAAGTGATCTAATTGACATGTATTACGATTATTTAAAATGAGCGCAATTCTCATGTTTCCCTTTTCCATAATTATTTTTGAAATTGTCCAATGTCTAAGTATTCCCAATCCAACATAATAGCGGAATGGACTATAATACTTGTATATCGGATCAAGAACGGTTTGAGAATTAGAGTAACAATGAATGCGATTGCAACCAAATTTCCTAGCAATATTTAGTCCATAATAGATTGTCATAAACTCAGCAAAAATATTATCAGAGATATCCAAGAAACGACTAAATTAAGCCAATAATCCAACAGCGGTTCCCTATTTGGATCAAATCTCCAAAGCCTCTTTGCTAGATCACCAAGACAACTACCATCCACGTTCAAGACAAAGTCATAGTGTGTGTTTGGTGTGGAGTTTCAAATCTGCGGCAACTAAAAAAATCGTGTCCCATGCACCTTTTGACCGTGGAATGAGAAGCAGAGAATTCCAGCTTCACTCGAGACATGCATTAACCCCTTCCCACCACTAAACCAAGTTTGAAGTTTTTATATCAAACTTCACGACTGAGAACTTGATTAAATTATCTTCTTCTGTAAGAACCAAGTATAGCTCAATGTAGTAGAATACACACCATCTAAGTTGCCTTGCCAAATGAAGCAGACTGTCGTACCATTGTTCAAAATGAAATTAGAATTGATGATAATCTCATGCACATCAGTATATAAGAGAATGCATATATAACAAGTTCAAGTGTCAAGGGTCGTTGAAATAAATGTCTTTAATTCTGGTTTGACTATCTTAGATTCCCACATAATCCACTTTGGTGCAAAGAGTTTCATTGGATATAGCCGAGGAAGTACCAGAATAAGGACCTCTCATCACTAATTTAGTATCTAAACCCATCCTGCACCTGCAGAGCCATCTTAGCTATAGATATATAGAATTACAAATAGGGGACCTATAACTTCTAGTAGGATTGAGGAAAGAGTAAGTATCATTTGTAGATGCAAAAACGTTGAATTCTAACTTCAGGCTAGAATGAATTCTTAAAGCATAATTAGTCAATTTAGTCCCCGAATGAAAAAAGAGTACTCACTTTAGTCTTTGAATGCAGAGAAATTACAAAATAGTCCATGAATGTAGACTATGTTAGTCAATTTCAAAGACTAAAGTGACTAACGGAGTCTACATTCAGGGACTAAATTGACTAACATAGTCTACATTCAGGAACTAAATTGACTAACAAAGTCTACATTCAGGGACTATTTTACAATTTATCTGCATTCAAAGACTAAAGTGACGACTAATTTCCTATTCAGGGACTATTTTGTCAATTTATCTGCTTTTGATTAAGTATGAATGTCATGTCACCGTATTAATTTACATGTCATAAAAAATGCAAATTGAATCATCTCCTTTGTCTTTTCTTAATTCTCTCTCCTAAGACTATATCTCTATCTCTTCCGATTATATAAATTTTAAATGAAGAGAGAGACATAAAGTTAGGAGAGATAATAAAAGAAAAGTGAAAGAGACGATCCTTATCCTAAAAAATGAGTCATATTTTTGGATGAGAATAAATATCTATATTTCCAAAAATTGAGGGATTGAAATTGCAAAATTAAAAATAAAAATGTTATTTGTACACCCCTCCAGGGTGTATACACCTTAAAACAAAGAGAGAGAAGAGATAAAAAGAAAATAAGGTGTTGGATGAATGTAGAAAAATAAAGGATTCTATTTATCATTATTGAATAAAAAATAACGGATCAAAATCACGAATTTGTTACAATAAAAAGACTAAAATTATATTTATTTATGATTAATTAAGTAAATGATCTCTATAAAAATTTTAAATTTTGTTTAGTCATTAAAAAGTCACACTTTTTAATCCCATCAAATTTTCCGTTAGCTTTTTTTATTCTTAAAATGATAAAGAAAAATTGTACATATTAAAAAACATGATTATCACATTTCTTATTGCGTATAAATTACGAACAATAATTTTTACAAAATTTTGATTAAAATTAAAATTATAGAAATAGATAATAGATATTTTACATTTTTACACCGTAACAAACTATACTTATCTTTTTATATTTTTTTGCTGGTGACTGGGCTTGAACCCCAAATCTTACATATATTATACACCGTCTCTGCCAAGTGAGTTAATAACTACTACCTTTTTATACTTTCATTTTCATATTGTAACAAACTATACTTATCCTTTTCATCAACAATACAACAAATATAATATGTTAAAAAATTACTTAACTTTATTTTGAAGAAACAAAATTACCTGCTTTACCTTTCAAAAATTGCCGATTTACTCAACTTAATTAAAATTAAGTCGAGGAGGATTTAGAAGCAAGTAAAGGATAACCATAAGAAACCGGCGCCGTTTTGAAGTGAAGTGTTTGCAAACCCAAACCCAAACCCTCTTCACTCTTGTCTTCACTTCGTCGCATACAAATCAAAACCAAACCAAACATGTTTCGCATTCGCAGAATCTTGTCTTCCCGTGCACTCGCATCGTGCACCCGCAATGCACTTTCTTCATCATCGCAACCACGTTCTCTCCCTCGTTCCCATTCCCCAATTCTCCCTCCTCCTCCTTCCTTCCTAGGTTTGTTCAAAACCCTTCAATTTCACTTCACTTTATCGATTTCTCCTTTTAATTTTTATATTTTTTTTCTAGGTGTTGGAATTGCAGAAAACTATGGATCAACCTCTTTGACAAGGTTTATGTCTTCAAATGCATCGTCTGAACAAGGGAAAAACACTGAAAAGGTTTCATTTTTCACCCTAATACTGTTTTTTTTTTTTGTGATTAACCCTAATGTATGCATTACTCATTTATTGATTTTAATTAAGGATTAATGTCTCGGTTTAGGTTTATGTTGACCTAAAAATACTTTAATACTTGTATAAAAAAATCAAACTTTAATCACCAAATGTGCTAAGTGCCTTTGGCAAAGGTGGTTGGATGTTCGGCTTACATCTGATATGACTTGAGTTAAGTGTGGAGTTTTAATGTTGTTAGGTTAAAAGTATATTCCACACACATGTATAAACACTCTAATTACCAATTGGAGTTTGCCCGTGCGCGTACACATACATGTATAAACACTCTAATTACCAATTGGAGTTTGCCCGTGCGCGTACACATACATGTATAAACGCTCTAATTACCAATTGGAGTTCGCGCGTGCGCGCGCGTACAGACACATGTATGTATGTATGTAATAGGAAAATGTTAGAAAATTAAATACACGGAATTATAATTTTTAATAAGTGTGAAATAAGTTTTTTTTTTTCTTCTTATAATCAAGGCGAGAGGGTTTAGTTTTTTTTAGGGGGATATAGAAATTATAGCGTGCTTTAGCCGACCCCACTTATTGGTATATAAGGTTTGGTTGTTGTTGTATGTAGAAATGTTAGTAGCAAGGATTGAGCCCTATACGTCTTGCTAACTCATACGGAGTTATCACATATGGTTGACCTTACACTCACACTATTTATGACTTGAATGGAAATCCAAAATTTCCCACTTGGTAACCGATACGTAAATTTCGTTGTAAAATCTCGCTCATGTTAGTGGTTCTCTCTAGCCTTGTATGTGTGTATGCCTCCCTAGCGGAAGTAGGAAATCTGATCTATTCTCTGCCCATGTTTTCGTGAGGCTTCATGCTACGTTAGTGTTTTTGGCTGTCATTTCATTAAAGGACTAGCCCAATCAATACTAGAAAATATGATTTTTTTTTGCCTGTCCTGTGGCCATAGAATGACTGTGTTTTAAATGGTATTTTTTTGGGTGTTATTTGAATTAGATTTAGTGGCGTAATATATTTTTTTTGTTTTTTTTGTTTTGTAGACAAAAAAGGAGTTAAAAAACGTTGAGGATCCATTTGATGATGCTCCAACATATAATATTCCCGAGAAGCCGGTAACATTTGTGGAGGGGGCGTCCTACAGTCTGGTCATTCTTGCAGGGCTTGGAGTTGCGGTTGCTGCTGGATATTCTGTTTTCAAGGAGCTTATATTTCAACCCAGAGAGTAAAGAGTTTAATATCCTTGGTCATATTATTTATCTGAAAAAAAAAAAATGCTCCATGGCAAGAGCTTTTGAATGAATGAGTTGGCATGCTTATTGATTATTGGGTTTTGGGTGGATCCTTATTGCCTTGTCTTACCCAAAAACCAGCCCAGTGTCTAACTCAATTCTGATTTTCTTTTGCTGTGTAGCATTACTCAATCTAAAAAGTGTCACAATTCGTTGTTTTTTCTCTTTCCTTTTGTTTTGCTCTGATTGTTATAAGCTGATGATAGGTACAAGATTTATAACAAGGCTCTCAAAAGAATTCAAGATGATGCTCAGGTGAGTGATGTTTTTTTTAGGTTCATTTTCCTGAAACAGAAAACCAAAATAAAGCATTTCTATTTAAAGGAACTTAAATATTTGAAGTATTGATTCCAATATCCTTCAGTTTGTGTTGGTTGGATATGAAATGAAGCTGGTCATTCTGCAGATCGCCATTTGTAGGAAAAAGCTATACAAAGACAACTAAAATTGGGTGATGCAATGGTGTTCAAAGAAATCTTAAACAGTTTTTATGTCAAATTCCTATGTTTAAATTTTGTTAATAAGGAAATGCTTAATGTTCCGTTATCAGTGTAAAAGTAGCAGATGCCTCAATGAAAATAATAATAATTTAAAATCACCAGGATTTCTTCCTGTTGAGACATTCGTTAAAGTTCCCTTCAATATGCAGTAAGCTAGATATAAGTGTTATGTCATTGAGATTGAGTAGGTGGTTGGAGTTTGGTATTGAGCCAGTCGTTAAAGATCCTTTCAATATGCAGCAATCTAGGTATAGGCGTTATGTCATTGAGTAGGTGGTTGGAGCTGGGTGAAGGACTATCCCTTACGTGCTTCAGGGAACAACGATTCCTGCAATTTTTTTTTTCTTTCACGAAATGATAGAGGAGAGAGTCCATGTCCTTTTTGTTCTACCAAAAAATTGCACACACCAAAGCACTAACTAAAACAATGATTTGTATGTTAATTTTTGGTAATGAGCAGTAGCTGATTCTCTACAAATTCGATGTCTTCATGTGAAATGTATTGGATTTTCTTTGTACCAGGTCAGAGGGAGGATTGGATCCCCAATTACAGGTTATGGCCAGGAGAGTAGAAATCGCGCTGCTCGTCAAAGAATTCCCAACAGGGTTTGGACTGATGAGGAGGGTGTTGAACATGTCGAGGTAAATTTATTAACATGTAATCAAATTTGTTTGCAGAGACATGCATATTTTAGGATAAATATTTTGAATAGACCCACCACCCCTGGGTTTAGAAGACCTTTCAGAAAGGAGGGAAGAGATAACTATAAAAAAGGAAAGGAGAGAAGAGTTGTGGTTCTTGGAGAGCCTAATTGGATGGATACATTATTTGTATTATTTCTCGGATATTCAAATTCTTAAATCTTCTTTATGGTGGGAGATACTTGATGTTTAGCTGCTGTGCCATTTTTAATTTGATTTGCTCTTAAATATGTTCATTTGGGTTACAGGTCAATTTCTTTATCCGGGGCCCCCATGGACATGGAAAAGTATTCGCTGAGATGTTCAAAGGAGCTGACGGCGAGTGGAGTTACACATACTTGATTGTTGAGATTAGAGCACCTTCTCCAGCACAACTAATTCTGGAGTCATACATCCCTTCTTACAACCCAACCAAGTAGTCTAGATGAAAAAGGTATCATTCCAATAGCCCATTTATTTTGATGAAACAAATTTTCTTGAAGGTTAGTTGCAATTATATTAAAAAAATAAATAAATGGGATAAACTAAGACTCTTATTTAGCATTAGTTATTTATTTATATTCTGAAAAAGAATCGAAGTCAGTCTGAAGTGGCAAAGCTTAAACATGTAAAAATGTTATTAGCCAAATTATCTTATGTTCCACATATGCAATTAAGTGGTGATCACCAACTAGTCAATGCTAAGCATGAAATGATATAGTATTTTTTTAGGCCTTGCACTTGGTTCTTTTCCTTCATGAATGCCCCAAATATCTCACTTAAACCCTTGCTTACATTGCTTGTTTATAAATATTGGGTATCGGTGCTGGTCCATTTTTTCTTGCGTTTTGGCCGAGTATCATCTTGTTGATGTCAACCTTGCATAATCTAGTCCGAATGGTTTTTCTGCTAGAAGGAAAAATTGTGTTTAATTGTTGGTAAATTTGTTTCTGTCTAGATGAACTTAAAGAATAACTTACGGAGAACGAAATATTAAATAAGTTTTGCAATAAAGACGAGTTTTTTAAACAATAACTTAACGTGCAAGTTAAAATTAGTTTCTGCGCATCAATATTTTGGAAGATCTCCCATTTATTTTAGTTGAAAAGCTCCCATATGTTTAAGTTGGTCCAAACTAACTGGGACTTGGTCCAATTCATATATGCAGGTCCTTGATATTTGGTCCATTACTGTAGGCTGCAATTTCTAGCTTCCAGTTCCTTGTTCGACAGGAGGTGAAAGTTGAAAGAAGGAAAAACAATTAAAGTAAAAAATAACATGGGAATTTGAATCTCAATTCTCAGGTTCAGTATTTTTTTTACTTTCATTAAGAACCTGCAGATGCGAGGAAAAGTTTTGGGAAGTATCTTAGTATGATGACAAGAGTGATTACTTTGTCGTCGATACCAAGTGAATGCCATGTATTCTAATTTATTGTTACTGCTGACAGTTTTATATATCTTGGTTTGTGAAGTACATTGAGTTTCTGGAAGGAGTATGCTAATTTGTTAAGGGTGACTATGAGATGTGATTGTAGCCCAAATGATTTTTTTTTTTTTTAATAATGAATCATATAAAAATCAAAGAGACCATATGAAGTGGGGTTTGTGAAAAGATTGAGTTTTTGGTGCAGAGAATAATTCACTTTAAGTTTTTTTTTTTTTGAAAGGAATAAATCACTTAAATTATTCACTCTTTTTCTAGTTATCTGATATATTTTTTTTTATGTACTTGGCTCGTTATAATATCTATTTTCACAAACAACGTAGTTGAAATTGGTATGCATTTAACTCACAATTTTGATCAACACAACTAACACAAATTGTGAGAAATAAGGAGTTGTACTATTAATTTTACTGAGAAAGTAGCACAAATAGTTTTCTATTGAAGGAAATGGAAGTACAGAAAAGTAACTAGCACTTAGAAAGAAAGCTTGAAAGCTCAAAGGGAGAAGAGTACAGATGAACACATCTCAAATACTCCACACACCCTCATCATCAACCATTGACCTATTTGACATAGTCCTGACGACTAGGCAGTTGGAATGATATTCGTTTTGTCCCCCTTCATTACATTTACTTGGCGGAGTTGGGACTTCTATGCAGGCAAACATAAGTACTTACCCCCACCTCTATATAGAAGACCTTCTTAGTCAACGCCCAAGAAATAAAAAATAATAAATTATTTTACGATTGAATTTGTCAACGATTATATACTCTTTTTAAAATTATCAGAAAAATTGTTACTCTTTTGTTCTCTTCATTCAATTTGGAGTATTTTTATGAAAAAAATTATTAATGCATCGTATAATTTGAAAATGGTCTGGTGAAAAGAGACAAAATTTACCTACATGGTTTGGTCGAGCGGAAGGAGCTAGATCTCAGAAGTCGAGAGTTTTGAATCCTATTCAAAAGAGGTACCTTAATTTCGTATTTGATACGCTCCAAATAAAGTTATCATGAATAAATAGAATACAGTAAACCCCAAAAAAGGACAACATTTATTTTATTTTTAATTTTATAAGGTGTCTTACATATATTGGGACAACATTAGTACTATATCATTTCTTGAAGTTAAGAAAGGTAGACGTATGGATTATTTCAGATCATTTATTGGACTGGAGAGTTTGGTCTTCAAATGTCATTTTGTCTTCAAATGTCATTTTTTAACTCATTTCAAAGATCGAGAAAAATAGATATATATATATATTTTATAACCGTCTTTTTTTTGGATAAACAGAATGACAATAGTCATTAAAAATTCACATACACACATGTAGAAGAATCGGTGTTCAAGCCCCAATAACATTACAAAAGTAGTGATATAGATTAAAATTATTGGAGCAGATAATTACAACAACCCTTAAATTACATGTTTTCTTTTGGTTTTATTGTTAAGGATTCTACTAAGTTCAAGTATGTCCCATGATCATAGCTTGGTTGGTGGGCATGCAAATGGTGGACATACGTTTGCAGCGGTGAATCCGTACCCACAACTACTAAAAAAAGATTCTGTTATGTTCAGGTCACATATTTGTCCAAGCTTGTATCTTAATATATGATGCAAGTAGTTAACTACCTTCAAATTATAAACACTTTCAGAAAATATGTGTAACTTTCAAATAATATACGCTTTCAGACAAATTATGAGGAATTTTCATTTCACAAGTTATGAAAAAGAATTCATAAAAATAACACGAATAATTAACTATGAACTTCATAAAGAAATATGTGTAACTTTGAGACTTTTCATGACCATGATGAGCCACTAACTTCCAACTCCTCTAAACTTTTTTCATAAACGAGAGACCACGACACAAGATGCAATATTTCAAGTTACCTTAATGAGCTAGAGTAACTTGTAAGTAATAGTAGAGAAAAAATTGTTCTTGGAAATTTCAAAAGACAGAAAAGAAAATGAGATTTTAGAGCTGAGGAAATTCTATGGTTTACCCATGTTAAAGTTCCCTCTCAGTTTAACTCATCAAGCTGAACATCAGAGGAAATTTTTTTTCATACCTATTTAACTCTGACGAGTTTCTGAGATAAAATTGTCATAATCAAGCTATAAATTTGATTTATAATCAAGCTATAAATGTGATTTATGCAACATGAATAGAATTTTTATGTTATAAAATGATCGATAGGCCAAGATTCTCCAGTGAATCCTTATTCCCTTATTGTTGACCAAGGTGTCCATTTGTTACAGAAAATTGACCAAATTTTCAAAGAAAATGAAGCTGTCCATACTACTTTCACAAGAACAACATTAATCAAAGAACGGTATTCTTTTAATCGAAAACACTCGCTTAACATTAAGAGTTACAGAGATACATACTAATAACTATACTCTTGATCAACAGACCTCTCAGTTAGATCAGATGCACTGCTCCACTTTAGGACATTTCATTGAATGAAAACCACCTTTTTGTCACCTGCACAATTTGACACACCAAATATATGACTAATGAGGTATGATTTTATCATAAAAACGCATAATAGCTGCCTGGAATGAAACTATCAGACTGCATACATGGGAAAAATTGTCCAATCAACAAGTTGAATATAATCTTGCAACCAATTATAGCACTACTAGTTTGATGGTTCATTAAATACTTAGAGTATGTCCCTTAAAATCACAAGCCATCGATTCAAAACCTCCTCCGAATCTAAACTATCACTCTTGGGAAAATGATGTAACTAAATTGAGAAAAGGAAAAGATAAAGTACAATATATATCTACCCATCGACCCCGTGACCAAAATAACCCATATAATCGATACAATATCAAGTCAGTCAAGGGTCGATGAAAGGGGAAAAAATTACGAATGATCTAGAAGAGTTAATACAGAAGAACAAGGTTGTCAGACTCGTGGAGGGTCCGTAGGCTCGTAAGAGTCTATGAAAATTAAAAAATGACTTTCAAAAACCTGTAAATGCCATACATACATAATACATAATAAAACACTAGTGAACATAAAAGTTCCAATTTCAAATTTCATAATAAAGTTGTTACCAAAAAAACTTCACAATAAAGCAATCAAAATATGTAGATAGGGTTCTAGTTCCTTCCTGAAACATAAAGCTAAAAAACAATAACAATGAAACAAAAATAGAGCATACACAAGAAACAACACATACACGAATAGAACGACACAATGAAACAAAAACAACAACAAAATGAAACAAAAACAGAGCATGCATGAAAGAACAACACATAATAATCATCGAAGGACAGAGATACGGCAAAAAATATGCGGTGCGAATGTGAATCAGAGAGAAAGGTGTATCGTTTTCCTGGGTTTTCTAATGTCTAACACGATAAGGAAGAGACGAGAGGTTCATTGAAAAATCACAACACAAATTTCTTCTTCTCAAAAACAAAGAACAAGAAGAAGAAGAAAAAACACAGTTACAACAAGTCAACCTGATTCATATGGAGGTACTTTTTCTTCCTCCTTAAATGTTTCTTAGATATTTTGTTAGTCAACTCCTTTGTTTTTACACCACATGATTTTTTTTTTTTGCAATTTTCTTTAAGAGAAAAAAAGTTTATATATGCTTAAGATTAAGGATAAAGATGAAGATTTAGGGGTTGATCATGCATTAGAGGTAGAGGAAGTGACCATAACTTTAGTTAGTTCTCATTTATTTAATGTTTATCCTAATTGCTATTATTGCTAGTGAAGGGATTAGTTAAGTTTGTCCTTTTCTAATAAAATCGAATAAAGTAGATATTTTGAGAGCAATAAAGATGTACTTCCTTTTAGGTTTTTTTTAGTGAACATGTTTTTGGACTTTTTTCAAAAATGATATTGAACTCGAATCTCACGTCAGACTCACGAGTCTATCCTAGTCTGACAACCATGCCGGAACACGTATCAGCAAAATAATGCAATACAATCCTTGCAGGATGAATTTTCTGTGACTAACTACTAAGTAGTCTCTCGCTGGAAGCAAACTTGTACCCTTGATTACTATCAAAGGAAATAGATATAGTTATTACTTTTTTGGTTCATCATCAATACTTCAATATCAAATAATTCTGTTCCAGTTTGACACTTTCCATCTACTCCTAATCAATTTTCATTACTCAAATAGTGCCCGAAGATTAGGTAGGAATCAGATAACTATTTTTATAACCAAGCACAATTAAAACATGTATCAGAAGGACATTTAAATTAACAAGGTTAAGGAAAAATGAATGTTCATAGTGGCAGTGCCTCACATTTTTAACTCTCTCACATCCTACTAAACATATGTTCTAAAAGGAATATAAACAAAGTGTTCATAGCTTGTCCACGTGCAACGTAAAAAAAGATAAAAATGGGAAAAGGGAAACAGAGACAAGCATTAAATCAATCACTGGAATTACCATTTAAAATTTTTATCATACAAATAGCTTTCATCAATTTATAGTAGTAACTTTTGAAAAATACAAAGTCCAGTACTGCATGAAAACAAGTGAACTAAGCAAAAGCTAAGATTTTCTATGCATAAAACAGAAGATATTATAGTATCATTAGTGTCTTAAATAGCTGATAATGGGAAACATACATCACATAAAAAACATTCAATTGCATAATGAGAGAAAGGGAGCACTCTTATTATCACGTTACCTGAAGAGATTTGGAGGAGATTGTATTGATTTTACGTCACTGAGAAAGACAAAGCTCAACCTTCACCCTCTCCGGTAATGACGATTCCCGAAAGGGAGAACCATTTACGGTAAAAGAGGTTAGTTTTGGCGTGGATATCACATATTTGAAAGTCGGTTCAGGTCTCAGTTTTGCGTGAGTTAAAGCATGCTTGATGGTCAAATTGGAAAGTGTAGCATTGGTTATATCAAGGATTCCTTCCGACTCTCGGGGGACAGAGCTGGGATAAACTAAGACGCACTCATCAATGTAAAGATCAGTTAACTCAGTACAGGTCGAGAAGGGTTCAGCATGCCCATTGTCACCAGCTTGAATCCCAACAAAGTCAAGATGCATACTTTTCAAAGCTGGTAAGTCGAGACGCTTAGGGAGTCTAGTTCTTTTTTTGACATCATACATCGAAACAGAAATATAAATCGAGGTCAAAGAATGACAAGAAAAAATAGAACACGGCAACCCAATATTGGACGGGACAACTATGTTGAGTTTCTGAAGACCATTAGACATAGCATGTTTTACGAGTTTCGTAAAAATCGTATGTTGAAAACAACCATGGCGATCGAAGTCAAGAGTACGTAAGGGATGATTTCCCATACTACGAGACGACACAACCCCAGACACACATTCCGAGAAAAGATACGGGTTGCTGAATTCAGAAGTATGCAATTTAAGATCAGGGAGATATTTCCAGAGATTCTTCCATCGTTTCGACAAAATGCTAGTCTTAACAATATCTTCTATCATAAGAAATGACAATATATGAAGCAGAATTTCATTGGGCAAGTCATTAAGCCTGTCTCTCTTCATCTTCAACCTATCACTCACTCCGCCTCGTCGGCTCCAACCTCTCTGATCAAAAGCAATAAATAAATTCGATTAATATATGACACAATATACTTAAATTTCTTGAGGCTTGTTTGGATTGACTTATTTGAACGTATCTATTGACATAAACACTTGTGAGACTGTTTGAGATAGCTTATGAAAACAGCTTATGACATGTCTGTATGAGCAATTGTAATTAAACAAGTAACAAGAGAGAAGAAGAAAATTACCTATTGAGTTGAAGAGAATTGTGAATCGATAATCTAAAAGCGAATCTGCGGCAGAAGAAACGCAGGAATATGCTTTAACTTTTCAGATTTACCGAATTACCCATAAACCTCTTTCTAGCACATCAAACATCTTTCTCCTTCTTCTCCAAATTGCAATCTGTCCTAATTTTTAAGTTTTGCAAGTGAAACAGAGATAAGAGAGGGGAAAATTTGATGAATTTAACTTAAATAGAGAAAATGAATCAAATTTGTTTGATTAAGCTTCAACTGGACATTTCAGACTCAGTTATTGCCTTGGTGCATCAATGGAGTAGATTTTCTCTTCGTTAGAGAAGACGATGACAATCTTTTTATTTTTCTTTTTTCTTTTTATATTTTATAAAATGCCCAATTTTCTACAATTAAATATTAAAAAGATAATACGATCATTATACATTCCCAATCAATTTTAATATAATATGCTCAAACAACATCAACTCAAAAGAATTACTCTTAATTAAGCGTATCTAAACATAAATCAATTCACATCTAACTTACTTTTAATCAAAATCAATTCTCTCAAACTCATTTTTATCAAAATCAATTCTCGTTGTAGCCCATCCATACTTTGTTCCACGGTTAAATCGATAATAACAATATCTAAAACCGAATCTGAGTGTTTCGTTTCAAGTGAATTATTTTAGATTCGTTACATTTTTTTTTGATCTTAGATGAAGTGGTAAATCATTGAAATTAAACTCACACCACAACTGTCAGGTCTCGGGTTCGAACCCGAATCATAACGTCCACCTTTACAGTTTCGGCATTTGCTAGTTGAGCTAGAACTTTTAGACGATGTCGTTACATATTTTATTGTTGGGTTAAGGTAACATGTGTATACTTTATTATGTTTTTTATGTATAATTTTGATTATAATTTTTTAAATATTAATGAAAATGTTTCGTACATCGATTTATCTGTAAATTATTGTTAAAACATATAAAAATAAATATTTATCAACTCGACGTATTTTGGTTTGTTAAAATAAAAATAAAATAACGATCATTTTGTTATTGATTATATTTATGGTGACATATATTTGATGTAGTTTGTTATACTTTTTTGGCTTAATTGCATGTTGGATTCCTTATGTTTATTTTAGGTTTCAAGTTGGTCCCTTATGTTTTAAAAGTTTTAAGTTGGTCCCTTACGTTTTAAAGTTTTCAAGTTGATCTAAAACGTTACTCACGTTGGAATAAGTTAGTCCCTTCCACGACATTATATTGAGTTTAATAAACCAAAAAAATTAAAAAATGTTTTAAAACTGATTTTCTAAATAAGTTAAATTCCATCACTCACATTATCAACTCAAATCTTTAAACGGTCAAGTGATGAAATGGACTAAGTTATTCAAATGTGCGTAATGTTCTGAACCAACTTGAAACTTTTAAAACGTAAGAGACCAACTTAAAACTTTTAAAACATAAATGACAAACTTGAAACCTAAAATAAACATAAATGACCAAACATACAATTAAGCCTACTTTTTTTAAGAATAAAGGAAAAAAGAACTGGACATATACTCATATTGTGTTTGTAACACGATATTTTGTGTGGTATCAAAAAAATATTGTGTTTGTTACACTTTTTTTTAATATTTGAATTCACTCTCCTCCATTATCTTTTTTAAATGATAATGAAAAAAATCAGACATATACAATTTGTTAAATTTTGTTTTAATATTGAATTTACTTTTATCTATTTGTTTTATAGTAATTTTGGAAGTAGAAAACCAGCTTAAATAAAACAAAAGAGACATTATATATATATATATATATATATATATATATATATATATATATATATATATATATATATATA
>Ga0099826_10000532_pt1 | contig 18824 bp, 8 predicted proteins | sample Mtrugardesep15_FD_76830 | JGI IMG/M metagenome (GOLD analysis project Ga0099826, IMG submission 76830) | Root nodule microbial communities of legume samples collected from California, USA - M. trunc garden sep15 | ecosystem: Host-associated > Plants > Roots > Nodule | place: USA: California... | reverse complement strand
TTCCAAGAAGAGTAAACTATTTAAAGAATTTTTGGGCCAATACAACAGTAGAAGCAAGTGTGAAAAATGGATTATTTGGTGCTGACCCTCCAAAACTATATGCTATTCACTACCTTGGTTTGAAACCTTGGAATTGTTATAGAGACTATGATTGCAATTGGGATGTGGTGGATCAAAGGGTTTATGCTAGTGACGTGGCGCACCAACGTTGGTGGAATTTTCATGATAGAATGGACAAGAAGTTACAAAGTTTTTGTAGGTTGACAAGACAACGTAGGACTGAGTTAAATTGGGAAAGGAGAAGATCTTATAAGATGGGATCACTTGATTATCATTGGAGGATTAATGTCACAGATCCTAGAAAATCTGGATATCTTATAATGGATTAGATTATTATACAACATTGTTTTTTTCCTTCTTTTATATATTTTTTTCTTTTGCTTCATTTTTTGTTTTTGTTTTCCTTAATCTCCATATATCTTGTGCCTTCCCTATGGTATATAGACATGTTCATGTGAAAAGCATTTCATGATGATTATTTATAATGCTCGAGTGTTCTTCCGGCTAAGGATACATGGTGCTCCACATTCGACTTGCAGTATTCCACGAGTCAACATGTGCGCAACTTTCCACAGAACTTGCGTCCGCGCTAATCGCTTTCTTCGGTTAGTAGCGCAAAAAACATGTAATACGAGTTAAATGCTTAATTGTCCGGTTCCACTGAATTTTACCAAGTTTGATGTCTCCATGAATTATACTTTGGTAGACTCGGGAAAATTTGACTGACCCTAGTTCAGCTCTGCTAGCGCTCGCCCAACTTGCTATTGGCTAAGGGAAATTTGTCTGCCCCCAAATCGCCTATTTTCCGATTTCGTCTAACATGATATTTATTATTAGGTGTAAACATGTCCCCCTGCGTAGCTGTATTATCAGTTAGTTAATTATGAGCAATGTGATGATGCGACGTAAATTGAAACTACTACGCGTAAACAGTGTCATCATTGTGCAGTAAAAATATAAAACTAACTATTAAAAACCCTTTTTTGACTTGCGATTGGCTAAAAGACTAAGCTAAATGCATAGCTATGCCAAAGTAAATTGAATTTTACAAAGTCTGCACTGCACGCTAAATGCATAGTTATGCGAAAGTAAATTGAATTTTACAGTCTGCACCGCAAGCTAAATGCATAGCTATGCCAAAGTAAGTTGAATTTTACAAAGTCTGCTCCGCAAGCTAAATGCATAGTTATGCCAAAGTAAGTTGAACTTTACAGTCTGCACCGCAAGCTAAATGCGTAGCTATGCTAGAGTAGAAAAATTTTACTCATGCATTTAATGCCTTGTAGAAACGTTGGCAATTGCTTGTTGAATTGTCCTTGGCTAGAAATCCATTTTTTTCTTCCCAAAGTTTATACTTAGTGACAGTATATTTTTCACCAACCCTATTATTTGGACACCCTTAATACACTTATTCAATACCTTGAGATTTACTAATAATTATCTAACAGCAACTTCCTAATCCTTGCTACTTAAGCTAATCATCATTTTTAACTACTAACAGATCCTAATAATTTATGAAAGAGTAACACATTTACATATATAGTTTGCAGTCCCCTCCATTTAGGTACTGTTATTTCAGCTAACATTGCACTTTGCTTTGATTATGAGATTCAATTTGTTATGTCTTTCCATCATTCTGATTGTTTACGCAACCCTTCTTCTCCGTCTGCCTTCTTCGGTCTATTTTGATAATGCAGCCTCACTTGTTAGATGCTCTTTGAGAGAATGCCATCACAAGGTAAGGCGAGCCTATGTCGCTTATATTTTCTAGGCCGATTGATTTAGTCTATAAAATTTTCACAAATTAACTAATTTCATTGAGTAGTTTTAATTTTATGATCAAATTATCTGACTAGTAAAATTTTAGAGACTATATTATCGGACTCCGATGGTTTCATAGACAAAATTACCAATTTTGTATATTTTTTCTTAATATTCTGAAATATGGCCTTACCACAGGAATATATCTTGTATATTTGTAAACTTGTAGGGAGAAAAAGGCATAAAAATGAAAGCGGTATTAGAGGAATTACCAAAGCCAAAATCATGGAGGCCAAAGACAATTGGAAATAAGATAGAAGTACCAAGTTTTTTAGGCGAAAAAATCGGTAAAGAAATGAAAATTGGAACAGTGAACATGAACGAAGACGACGACATAAGTGAATGGAACATACATGGAGAAATAATACCAATTAATTTCAATAAAGTATCCCAATTTTTCAACTGGACAATTTTATTTCCCGAGTGGATCGACGAAGAAGAAGAAAGCGAAATTCCAACATGTCCTGAATTACCAATGCCGGAATTCTCAGTATACGAAAACATGGACATAATAGTTGCAAAGTTACCATGCAAGTATCCAGAAGAAGGATGGCGTAGGGAAGTTTTAAGGTTACAAGTTCATCTAATTGTAGCAAATATGGTTGTGAAGAAAGGAAAGACAGATTTGAAATGGAAGAGTAGAGTTGTTTTTTGGAGTAAATGTAGACCAATGTTGGAGATTTTTAGGTGTGATGATTTGGTTAAACATGAAGGTGATTGGTGGTTTTATGAAGTTGATGTAAAGAGATTGGAGCAGAAAGTTTCTTTGCCTGTTGGGTCGTGTACTTTAGCTTTGCCTCTATGGGAACAAGGTATGTTATCTTCCACAATATTGTACTTTTTAATTTTTTGTTTTGCAAAATTTGCATTAAATTGGCAAAAATCAAGACTGAAAAATGATTATTATTATCTAAGCTATAATTAAAACTTTTATCATGCAATTAGGAACCATACGCTCGGGTGCTCGTGAGCATAACTTAATCGGTAGGGACATTGCATTTAATATGCAGTGGTCGGGGTTCGAATTCCGGATTTCCCACTTATTCACCTTATCGGGTGAATATCTAGCCACTGGACTACTTCACTAGGAAAAAAACGAAACAGACGCCGCTTTGCTTGTGCTAGTTTTTGGAAGACATGCTTTGTGCAAATTCGGAGAGAATCACCAAATAATAAGTAGCTTTGCTGAGTATTATTCCATAAAATGGCATGTTAGTTGTGATTTTACAGTTAGTTAAGTCTATTTTACTTGACTAGCAAATGAGATAATTTTTACAACACATACATTCTTCTCTAAACTCTCATCATCTTAATTAATCTCTATCACTCGTCATTAGATTACTTAACAAACAAGAAACATTGCAAGCTGCGCTAATAACTTTCAAATTTCTTGCATTATAATAAAAATAAAATAGAAACAGTGTTAATTTTGCAGGGATAGACAAGCTATATGACAAATCCAAAATGGAACAAAACTTAAGAAGCAAAACAAGAGTAAAACATGAAGCCTATGCAACAGTCCTACACTCTTCAGAAAGATATGTTTGTGGAGCAATAACCCTTGCACAAAGCCTCTTAAAAACAGGAACCAAACGTGACCTTCTACTTCTCATTGACAGCTCCATCTCCGTCCGCAAACGTCATGCCTTGGCGAACGCAGGTTGGAAGATTCGAACCATCACCCGGATTGGAAACCCGAGAGGAAAGAATGGAACCTACAATAAGTATAATTATACCAAGATTCGTTTGTGGCAACTTACTGATTACGAGAAAATCATCTTTATAGACTCCGATATCTTTGTGCTGAGGAATCTTGATATTCTCTTCAACTTTCCTCAAATGTCTGCTACTGGTAATGCTCGATCCATTTTCAATGCTGGGATGATGGTTATCGAGCCCTCTAATTGCACCTTCAGGTAATTTTTAATTAATCAAGTAATCCATTTATGAGGATTGGTAGCAAGTAGTAACACACTCTTAACACACTATTATAAATACACTTTCTTTTATGTGTCTATAATGTTGTTTTATTGTAGTGTGCTGATGAACCTACGCCACGACATTGTATCATACACCGGAGGCGACCAAGGATTCATGAACGAGATATTTGTATGGTGGCATAGGCTTCCAAGAAGAGTAAACTATTTAAAGAATTTTTGGGCCAACACAACAGTAGAAGCAAGTGTGAAAAACGGATTATTTGGTGCTGACCCTCCAAAACTATATGCTATTCACTACCTTGGTTTGAAACCTTGGCATTGTTATAGAGACTATGATTGCAATTGGGATGTAGTGGATCAAAGGGTTTATGCCAGTGACGTGGCGCACCAACGTTGGTGGAATTTTCATGATAGAATGGACAAGAAGTTACAAAGTTTTTGTAGGTTAACAAGACAACGTAGGACTGAGTTAAATTGGGAAAGAAGAAGATCTAGCAAGATGGGATCACTTGATTATCATTGGAAGATTAATGTCACTGATCCTAGAAATTCTGACTCTCTTTTGATGGATTAAATGTTTATTTAACTTCATTTTTATTTTCTTTTGCTTCATTTGTTTTTGGTTTTCCTTAATTTCTATATATGTTATGCCTTTCATATGATATAGAGACATTCATGTGAAAAGCTTTTCATATAGATTATTTATCTTTGAATAGTTGAACTTTGATTCATTAAAATTTTGTTGTGTAAGGAAATGTAATGATTAATGACATAAATTTGATTACACTGATTAGTCTCAAAACTATATGTAGGAACAAGATAAACACAATTAGCAAGTTCATCAGGAAGTAAAAGTAATGCTGCATTGTATATCCTCAAATTCAGCTGCCAATTATTCCACCATAGATTTGCAAGTAATTAAGACCAAATTAAGATTAACTTAAACTTCTTCGACGTTTAATCAGTGGAACGATATGCTCTTCTCATCCAAGAGAGTGATGGGAAATCAGACGAGAAGACCATAGTATAGTATACTCTAAATTCAATCTGCTAAACAAAGTTAATTAGGCACATCAATGTAGGGTCACTTGTCTTGACCTATAAAATTCTGACTATAATAGTCCCCAAGGTTTAGCTCAAGTGGTAGAGCTAAAATATTTGAAAGAGTTTAAGAATGAATTCCAGTGTTCAACTCTAACAACTAATATAACATGAAAATAACTCAAATATGAAACAATGTTCGATATTGTGAAACAATTAGGCACACCAAACTCGCGGACAGAAAAACAGAAATACAAAGGTTACCGACATACCGAAAAACCCCAAAAAAAGGCCTACACCCCGACTGTTACCTAAAACCAAAACCTACACAGATAGGAAGGCAGCAAACAGAAAAACAGAACTGCAGCACAGAACATAAACTGATGCTGTTTTATGCAAAATTGACAGCAAACTAAGCCAAAAACCGCAGTCACCGCATACCCCAGCCTCGGCCTCTAAAGCGCTGACAAACAGATCTCCCCTACCGTAACAGGCACTGCTTTGGGTTCCAATGCCATTCATAGAACAAGCAAGCCGGCGAACACGACCGATTCAAACACCACCTCCACGACAAAACCTTTATGTCCTCCACTAACTCCTCCACTTCGCAAAAAGAGTTGTTGAAAATTCTGTCGTTTCTAGCCCTCCAAAGACTCCACACCACCGCATGCCAAATCATCCTCAACCCTTTCTGAATCTTTTTATTATTCGAAACTCCATCCCAACACTCCCAAAGGAAAAATAAATTTGGTGGAATTACAACACTAAACCCCAGCCATCTCATCACACCATCCCACACCTTCATAGCATAAGCACAATGAAGCATCAAATGATTAGCCGTCACATGCACCCCAGGGAAACCACTACGTTTGTATGCAAAACCAACAACTTGTGTAGATATTTAAGACCAGACCAACACAACTGTCAAATAGAAAGTCTTATATGGATTGTAAATAACATTACCTTAATACTGAAAATTATTATGATTGCCTCCTTCCAAAGAAGAAACAGAAAAACTAGAATGGTTAAACAGAAAAACTTTTTTTTTTTTTTTGACAAAATAGTTCCATAAAGCTAGTTTTCATGCACCAAATTTCTCCACTCGAGTGCTAATTGAGAAATGGTATTTCTAGAAGACCCGCCTTCTTTGAGTGCATTAGTAAAAGCTTCTTTCAATTCCATCATATTATTGCGCAATTTCTCACCTTCTTCTCCTTCCATGAGACACTTGATCAATTTAGAAATTTCCTCCCTTTCGACAATGCCATTCTCATTAACTCTTGGCCTTAGTCCCACTTTAAGGCCCTCACTTAACACAACTGCATTCATTCTCTGCTCACCAAATAAAGGCCATGTGATTAGTGGCACACCATGCACCACACTCTCAAGGATTGAATTCCATCCACAATGACTCAAGAATCCACCAACTGATCTGTGACTAAGGATTTCAATCTGAGGTGCCCATGATGGAATAACCATTCCTTGCTCCTTGGTTCTCTCCAAAAACCCAGATGGTAAAAACTGCGAAAGATCAACATTGTTTTGTGCTGAAAGATATGCACCACTGGCTGAACTACTTGGTGCTCTTACAACAACCCATAAGAATTTATGATTACTCAATTCCAAACCAATAGCTAACCCATCAATTTGTTCTTGTGAAAGTGCACCACCACTTCCAAAAGAAACATACAAAACTGAACCAGGTTCTTGTTTATCTAACCATGTCAAACATTCCATGCCATTGCCACTATTATCGGATTTTGTTCCAGTTCCGATAATGGGCCCAACAGGATACACAGCAGGGTTGCCACTTCCTTCTTCTGTCAATGCTTTTATAGGACCTTTTTCAATTTCTAGGAAGCTATTAACAATAATCCCATCAACATAATGGAATCTTTTAACACGTTGGAGTAAGAATTTGTAAGCTTCATTTGATCTATCTTGAGCTTGGTTATATAGATCATGTCCATGAAGTGGTACACAACCTGGTACTTGAACAGGCTCTAGGAGATCTCTGTACTCACATGATGTTTCCTCATCCAACTTTGGCAAATATAAGTGCAATGACAATGTAGTAGCTGCAGCAGGAAAGTATATATAGGACAGCATGTTGAAATCCATAGCTAAATCTAGTGCTTCAGCAGATAAAGAATCAACCACCAATGCTACAATGGGAGTCCTTAAAGTTAAGGAGCTCAAGGCCTGATGTAAATATGGCAGAGAAAGTGTTACTGTAAGCTGGATTTGACTTTCCATGGTAGTACCTAGTGGTAGGTCCTTAGGGTTTACAGGTGGAAGAAAAGTGCAGTTGATGTTTGATGGAAGAGTTTGAAGGAATGACTTTGTGGCACTTGAGGGTGACCCAAGTGTGGGAATGAAGCAAGTGACATGAAAGTTTGGATGGAGCTGAACAAGTAGCTTGGAGAATTCAAGAATAGAAACTAAATGGCTATACCAAGCACCTGGAACAATAACAATGTGAACCGTTTTCTCCATGAAATTTTTTGGTCAAGTTCAAGGGCATGAGGTAGATAAGATAAGATAGTTGCCTTTTGTTTTGTAAGTTATGAAAGAAAAATTACAAGAGAAAATATATTCCTACATTACATTCATTTAACATCTTATCTTATCATAGTCTCTTCTCCTAATACAATATATATTAATATATCTATAACGAAAATCGAGGCCTCACTTATCATATCTATCTGATGTGGGACTAAATCCCCCCTCGAGTGTTGGCCGCTAACACACCCCCTCACGCTTCAGCCCGGCCCAATGGACCTGAAGCGTGGACGATGTAAGCCCAACGATGGACCCAATAGGCTCTGATACCATGTAACGAAAATCGAGGTATAACTCATCCATACAAAACCGGCTTGTACGGTGAGGAGTGTTTCCTCTTTATAAACTCTTCTCAAGAATCCTATATATCTGATGTGGGACTAAATCCCCTTGAGTGTTGGCTACTAACAATATCACCTATATCATATTACATTTTATATTTCTTTCATCTTCCATATGTTCAAAGGCGAAGTTATGTGTAACAAAAGGGTAGCTTTAGCTACCCAAAAAACCAATAGAAAATAAGAAAGTCAAAAGATATTCACTTACGAATTGTCAAAACAACACTCAAACTTTCTTTCAAAAATAAAAACACTAAAAAAATAAAAATAATTAGCCCCTCACAAAAAAAATGGCTACATGGGCGGATCGAGAGGGTGACCCCATGTGACCATGAAACATTTATGAGTGTTTATGAAATATTTATGAGTGTTCATGCGACCCCATATTTATGAAATATTTATGAGTGTTCATGAAATATTTTTAAATTAAAAATAGAACTCATATATCTATGCAAGTGCTACATGGGCGGATTGAGAGAGCTACCCCATGTGACCATGGTCTACCCCCCTCCATCAAGATCTTCTTTCTTTCTAATTCTCACCCAACAAACTAGATCTGCAGCAAGCACAAGGAACACTCATCCTTAATTATGTTGTGATTTTTTTTAATTCCTTAATTATGTTGAGATTTTTATGTTCCCTCCATCAAGATTTTCTTTCTTTTTCACCCGACAACCTAGATCTGCAACAACCACAAGGAATACTCATCCTTAATCATGTTGTGGTTTTTTTTTTATTCCTTAATAATCATGTTGAGATTTTTATGTTCATGATTGCAGTATGATAATACTATAAGTATGATAATACTATAGCGTGTGCATAGATTGAAATTAGACCATTGATGGAAAAACATATAACACCACAACGCCTAATGATAAGCTTTTTCGTCCTTGAATTTTCATAAGTTTCATCTCCAAATTAATCGAATTAGCTTGAGCGTCCTTGAATTTTATAATGTTCGATTAATCTAGTTCCTTCGTCAAGTCTCCTCGTGGAGTTTCAAGTCAGATGTCACGTATATAAGGACGAATTTGATCGAAAATTTTGAATTTTTTAAAACATTTTTTAAATGAAAGTCGTTACAAATTGTTACACCGTCAAATCGATCCTTGAATTATTCATTACAAATCAGGACGGGGTTGTATTATATTAATGACTAGTCGAGATACCCATGTTGTTCGCAGCTGCGCCGCATGACGTGGTGTGTGTTCGTAGAGATACACAACTCTTCCAACAACAATTACTAGTACGCCAAGGAACAATAGAAACATCGTTGAAGGCTAGAACTATTAAGAGAGATAAAATGAATGTAGAAATGATATTCTTATTACTTGTGAATAAAGGTACATAGGGTATTTATACATGAAAGATAGAGCACAATAGTTACAATGAAGGAGAAGTACTTGTGATGCAAGTCACGTCCTTTATGTGTGTTGTTATTAAATAAGAACTACAAGTTAAGAAACTACAAGTTAAGAGTCACATACATGTCAAAGATTAAACAACCTATTTTTGAAAGAAAAAAAAAAACTTTAATAGTATGCATTGCATCATCCAACTCAGCCAAAAGAGAAGAGCCAAGATCAGTAGGATTTGACATTGATCCCTTGGAATGGTTGCCAATGAGAGCAATGTCACTTTCATTCGTAAAAACAACACTGAAGATTATCCCAATATTTAATTATCAATTATGCATTTATTATGAGCCTTAATTTTGATAACAGAAAACTATACGAAAATATCATAATCAAATATGAAACAATGCACAATATTTTACAACAGTTAGGCAGGGGAATGCTATGAAAATACAAATTATACGACTATTAGGGCATCAACAGTGATAAATCACTTCACATTACGTTTGTTATGCACAACCAACAACGTGTGTACATATCAAAGACCAGACAAACTCAACTGTCAAATAGAATGTCTTATAAGCATGCTTCAAATAGACTTGACAAAATATGAAACAATAAACTATACGAAAATAACATAATCAAATATGAAACAATACATAATACAAGTTGTGTAGATATTTAAGACCTGACCAGACCAAACTCAACTGTGAAACAGAATATCTTATAAGCATGCTTCAAATAGACTTGACAAAATCATTCCTTAAAGCTAGTTTTCATGCACCAAATTTCTCCACTTGAATGCTAATTGAGAAATGGAATTTCTAGAAGACCCGTCTTCTTTGAGTGCATTAGTAGAAGCTTCTTTCAATTCCTTCATATTGTTGCGCAATTTCGCACCTTCTTCTCCTTCCATGAGACACTTGATCAACTTAGAAACCTCTATCCTTTCCACAATGCCATTCTCATTAACTCTTGGCCTCAGTCCCACTTTTAGGCCCTCACTTAACACGACTGCATTCATTCTCTGCTCAGCAAACAAAGGCCATGTGATTAGTGGCACACCATGCATCACACTCTCAAGGATTGAATTCCAGCCACAATGACTCAAGAATCCACCAACTGATCTGTGACTAAGGATTTCAATCTGAGGCGCCCATGATGGAATAACCATTCCTTGCTTCTTGGTTCTCTCCAAGAACCCAGATGGTAAAAACTGCGTAAGATCAACATCGTTTTGTGCTGAAAGATATGCACCACTGGGTGAACTACTTGGTGCTCTTACAACCCATAAGAATTTTGTATTACTCAATTCCAAACCAATAGCCAGCTCATCAATTTGTTCTTGTGAAAGTGCACCACCACTTCCAAAAGAAACATACAAAACTGAACCAGATTGTTGTTTATCTAGCCATGTCAGACACTCCATACCATTATTACCAGATTCTGTTCTCGTTTGGATGATGGGTCCAATAGCATACACAGCAGGGTTGCCACTTCCTTCTTCTGTCAGTGCTTCTATAGGACCTTTTTCAATTTCCAGGAAGCTATTAACAAGCATGCCATCAACATAACAGAATCTTTTAATACGTTGGAGTAAGAATTTGTATGCTTGACTTGATCTATCTTGTGCTTGGGCAACGAAATCCCGACCATGAATTGGTACACAACCTGGTGCTTGAATAGGCTCTGGCAGATCTCTGTACTCGCACGATGTTTCCTTATCCAATTTGAGCAAATACAAGTAGAAAGACAAAGTGGTGGCAGCAGGAGGGAAGTAAATATAAGACAACATGTTGAATTCATTAGCCAAATCTAGTGCTTCAACAGATAAAGAATCAACCACCAATGCCACAGGGGAAGTCCTTAAAGTTAAGTAGTTCAAGGCCTGATGTAAATATGGCAGAGAGAGTATCGTTGCGAGATGAATTTGGCTTTCTATGGTAGTCCCTTGAGGTAGGTCGTTGGGATTCACAGGTGGAAGAAAAGTGCAATTGATGTTTGATGGAAGAGTTTGAAGGAATGCAGTTGAAGCACGTGAGGGTGGCCCAAGTGTGGGAATGAAGCAAGTGACATGAAAGTTTGGATGGAGATGAACAAGCAGCTTGGAGAATTCAAGAATAGATACTAAATGGCTATACCAAGCACCTGGAACAATAACAATGTGAATCTTTTTCTCCATGAAATTTTTTGGTCAAAGTTCAAGGGCACGAGGTAGGAGGTAGATAAGATAAGATAGTTGCCTTTTGTTTTGTACGATTTGAAAGAAAAATTACAAGAGAAAATATATTCCTACGTTACATTCATTTAACATCTTATTTTATCATAAGCTCTTTTACTACAACATCAATATATCAGATATATCATATTACATTTTATATTTCTTTCGTCTTTTAGGTTTTGAATAGCGAAAGTTATGTGTAACAAAAAATCAATAGAAAATAAGAAGGTTTTTTCTAAATTACCTTTGAAAAATGGTGGGTAACTTGCCCACCAACCAATAAAAATGAGCAATTTATTGGTGGGGTCAAGATAGTGCATGGATACCACCTAAAAAGGTGAATGTTTATTGGTTGAGGTAAATTACCCACCATTTTATTCCATGGGTACTCTAGTTGTCACCCAAGTAAAAAGATATTCATTTATTTGATAGGTGTATTTCATTTTATTTTATTTTTGACATTTTTTATCGTTCAAGCAACTAGCCGTTCAGTTAGTTTCAACCATGGTGAATCTTTGGTATCAATACGCGTAAATTATCACTACTGTGCGGGATTTTAACTCAAAGGAGTTGGAGTGTCCGGTTAGAGCATTATGCGAGTGAGGCGAATTCATCTGTTATGCGAGTGAGGCGAGTTCGTCCGCTAATTTCATGGCTAAACTAGGAGTTGCAAGTTCTGAGATTTGGCGTGAATTTTTGGAGCCACTAGAATGTTTGCTGCTGCAGGTTGATGCCTAAAATAAAACCAAAACCTTCTGAAATTTCGAAATTCAATTTTTGAGGGAGAACAGTCGAAAGGTTTGAGATCACTAAGAACTTTTAATTTTGAAAACTTAGTTGAAATGGTCCATGAATTATGTTACTCACTGTCAAATCGATCCTGAAATCGATGCTTAACGTCACGTTAACGATAAAACGTGACATAGTGACTAAATTGATTGAACATTATAAAGTTCAGAGACATTCTAGTTATTTCAAATAATTTGGGAAAAATTGATATATTTGTGATAATTTAAGGACAAAAAAGTTTATTTAGTCCTACAATGACACTACCATCAACCATTTGATAATGTATGTTGGAATTAATTGAAACATGTGAGTTGGAAATTTTTCAAACGGAATACCAAATTAACATGCTACTAAGATCTTTGTCCTCTAACTCAACTCATTTGGAATTTTTTATTAAACAAACAAAAACTTGCATGAAAAGATAAGAGTAAATGGTCACTTTAGTCTCTGACTCTATACCTCGCTGTCATAAAGGTCTCTGACCCATGATTAAATACAATAAAGTTCCTGACTTTGCACTTTCGTTATCACATCATATTAGGATATTGATTTTTGGTTCAGGAAACAAAATGACAATTTTCTACTTTCACTTTAGTCCTGTGACACATCATATGACAAGTCATTGTAAAACATGTGTCACATCATCACTTGACAGAATTATTTAACGTTAGGGACTAAAATGTACATAAGTGCAAAGTCAGTGACTATTTGCTCAAGAGATAAATTTGTATGTTCGACTAAGAAGTTTGAAGAAAAGTGATCATTAACCATGGATTATCGTTATTCGTGTTTTGATGAGCTTGAATTTGCAACATTTGTTTTTGTTGGATGAAGAAGAATTCGTTGGGTTTGAATTTTGTAGAAAGAAAAGAGAAGAAGGGGAGAGAATAGGGTAGAAATTGAAAGAGTAAATTACACTCTTCATTTTTTAAAGATGTTTAAATTACACTCTTTTTCCTTCTTATGTTAAAATATATTCTCCCTTTCACTCCCTTAAAAAGTAAAATTTATACTCCCCTCCCTATAAGAAGCTTAAATTACAACCCTCTCTCGTAATAATTAAATATGCACTACACTTTAATCTATTTTAATATATATAAATATTTTTATGATATATACTATTTTTGAACCACCATTTTAGATAAATAAATTCATTTCTTTATAATTTAAATGTCAGTGATAATTAAATTTAAATATTTTGCTATTAATTTTATAATTTATAGTATAAAATTAACTTTTAAATAACCAAATTTTATTGTCTTTAATAATTTTTCACATATTTTAATTTTATTTTGAGTTGTTTCATATTTTATTACAGGGTTCAAAACTATATGTTAATGAAATTGTGAATAAAAAAATAGCAAAAAATATGAATTCAAATTTTGGTTATATTCAAATCGACCCGCAATATTGTTTTTTTTTATGCGTGTTAGATTATTATTTATTTGCTAGATTATTAGAAATAAAAAATATATATATTGAGGGAGTAATTAAAGTGTAGATTTTAACATATGAGGGAAAATGAATGTAATTCATGCTTCTTTTAGGGGATGAGATTGAAATGTTTTTTAATATGTTTTGAATAGGAGGGAAGTGTATATTTTAACATAAGAGGATAGGAGAGTGTAATTCAAACATTTTAAGAGAAAGAGAGTGTAATTTACACAAATTAAATTGGCGTGGACGAGTGCATTTGTTGTTTTTTCACTCATTTATCGGGAAAAATAAATGAGTTTGGAATTATTTTTTTGTCCCTATTTATCGGGAAGAATAAATTAAAATAATGTAACTGTTAATTTAATTATAACTTAATAGTTTGATTACCCTATTTTCACTCATTCTTGAAATTGCTCCCCCTTTCAATTTTAAAACACTTAGTCTTAGTTCCTCTTTCAAAATTTAGAACTTCAAAATGGAAATATAATATATTTTAATTGAATTTTTTTTTTGAGAGGGGTTGTCGCATCACCATTTTTGAGATTAAAAATATAAAAAAGAGATCAAAATTGAGTGATTTTAAAATAAAGAGACAAATTTTATGATTGAATGCAAATAAGTACCCGAAATTATTATTGTTTGACAAGATAAGTACCCCAAAATTGTAATTAAACATTTAGTTAAAGTAAACTCCCAATATTTATCGCTGATAAATGTAAAAAAAAAAAATATTGCCGTTAATAGATACTGAAAATTTAACCAACTAACTAGATTCAAATGGTTGAGAGTCTCATAGGAAAAATATTCGGGAGAACCCTGATTCAATTTTTGGTGAAAACAATTCTAAATCAGACTTTACTTATCCTCTAAGAATCGAAAGGTTAACACACACAAAAAACTAGACAAATATTTGTCACAAATAAATAAATAAATAATGCATAATAATTAGAGTTTGATAGTGCAACCCTTGAAATGTATTAAAAAAACAAATATTTGTCAACAAAAATCGTATATAATTATAAAGAGGATCTTGTTAAACATAACAATTTATCAACTATGAGTGCAATGAGCTCTGAGTTTGTCTTCTCTGCTCAAAGTGACCATAGCCTTCAAGCCACTAAAAAGCCACCCGACCCACAAATTCTCCCCTCCCAAAAGATTTCCTTTCGTGATAAACTATTAGGACCCTCCCAAGAAACCCAAATTCGCGAGAAAGAGGATATGATCGCAAACAAACTGGTACGAATTGAACATGAGAATGGTAACAGGCTGCTGCCCAAGGTTTATCTGGAACCGTCAGTCTTCCAAGAACTGTGTACTCCATGGAAGGACGCCATTGTTGTCAAATTGCTGGGGAAAAACCTCGGTTACCACACCATGAAAGAAAGGCTGCAGAAAACATGGAGACCCCAAGGAGGATTCGAAATCATGGACAATGACAATGGATTCTATATGGTGAAATTTGATCAGGCTGCAGATAAAGAAAAAGTCATCACTGGGGGTCCCTGGTTAATATTTGACCATTGTCTCGCCGTCACTCACTGGTCGCCGGAGTTTGCATCCCCGAACGCGAAGGTGAACAAAACAATTGTTTGGGTAAGATTCCCAGGACTTAATCTTGTGTATTATGACGAGAGCTTTCTTTTAGCAATGGCCTCTGCTCTTGGCCGCCCCGTCAAAGTTGATACAAACACTCTGAAAATAGAACGGGGTAAATTCGCTAGAGTATGTGTTGAAATTGATCTCACTGTGCCGGTAGTTGGAAAGATTTGGGTCAATGGTCATTGGTACAAAGTCCAGTACGAGGGATTACACCTAATATGCACAGGCTGCGGTTGCTACGGCCATCTAGGGAGAAACTGCACAAACATGTCAGCGCACACCACCACCATCGTGTCTCCTCAAAGCCAAACCGCCAGCCTTCATTCCCATCAGCCGCATTCAATTCCAGAATCATCAAAAGGTACGGCAGTTACTGATTCCACAAAAGAATTATTAGCTCATAATGGCAATATAATTAGCATTAATGGAGAAAACAATGAGCTGCATGGCGATTGGTTACTGGTCACTAGAAAAAAGAAACTTCCAAAAAATCCAACCTTAATTTCCTCAAAAACCGTTACACCCAAAACTAACCGTTTTAATGCTCTTAACAATCTGACCCACAAAACTAAAGCTGACACACCGCACATCCAAACTCGCCCTAACCAATGTGACCAAACGCGTGTGACACAAACCCCAAAAGAAACAAAGCGACGCCGACATGATGATGTCACTAATGCTGTTCCTATCTTTGAGTTTTCTCCTGTCCTCACTCCTGTGCTGTCCGATACCAAACAAAAAAACCCCCCCAAGTCCACATACGTGGAAAAAAACATCTCAAATTTGCCCAATAACCAACCAACACACTTCGAACATAACAAACAAGCCATCCCAGACAGTACAATGTTTACGCTTGATCCAATGGTTACAACCAACCACATAAACTCAAATCCCATCACGCAAAATACCCAGGAAACAGACAATTCCATAAATGTCAGCGAGCCAAATGAAGAAGTCCATGACAACACTGTCCTTGTTGCAGAAAACAGTGTTGTTGCTGACGAGGAAATGGCCACGTAGCTGTAACCTTCAGCTTGTCCTTATTTATCCACTTTGTTATGGAAGCTCTACAAAATATTACCATCCTCTCTTGGAATATTAGAGGGGCTCAAAATAACAACGCTAGAAGAAATATAAAAGAATTGATAAGAAAACACAATCCAAGTATCATGGCAATTTATGAAACCCATGTCCCTTTTAGTAGACTCTCCTCCTTTTGGACCAACGCCGGTTACACCCCCATCCACACCATAGAAGCTACTGGCCACTCCGGTGGTATTTGGGTTCTTAAACACTCAGCCGCAAACATAACTACTTCTATAGTTGATTCAACCAACCACTCCTTAACCTTCACACTAAGCCGTGGTAGTGCCTCCACAATTTGTACATGTGTCTACGCCAGCCCTAACCCAACCTTGCGCCCTGCTATCTGGTCCCACCTCATGAACATCAACCACACCATTGCTGCACCTTGGATGCTTATAGGCGACTTCAATGAAACCCTCCTACCCAGTGACCAAAGAGGTGGAGTTTTTCATCACAACAGAGCTGCCTCCTTCTCAAATCTTATGACTTCTTGCAATCTTCTCGACCTCACAACCACAGGTGGAAGATTTACTTGGCATAGAAACAACAATGGAATCCGTATTCTTTCAAAAAAGCTTGACAGAGGTCTGGCCAATGTTGATTGGCGCATGTGCTTCCCGGAAGCGTTTGTCGAGGTACTGTGTAGGCTTCACTCTGATCACAATCCTCTTCTTCTCCGATTTGGTGGACTCCCTTTAGCCAGGGGATCAAGACCTTTTCGTTTTGAAGCAGCTTGGATCGATCATAAAGACTATGCAGAGTTGGTAAAAAATTCTTGGAGCATCCCCAACCGCACCATCACATCGGCTTTGAACAAAGTTAAAGAGAATTCTACCATATTCAACCAAGAGGTCTTTGGAAACATTTTCCAAAGGAAAAAGCATATAGAAAACCGGCTCAAAGGCATTCAAAGCTATCTAGAAAGAGTTGACTCAGCCCACCATTCCATCCTTGAAAAAGATCTTCAAAAAGAATACAATCATATCCTCTTTCAAGAAGAAATGCTTTGGTACCAAAAATCAAGAGAAAAATGGGTCAAATTTGGGGATAAGAACACTTCTTTCTTCCATGCCCAGACTATCATTAGGAGACAAAGAAATAGAATCCATAGACTTCAGCTCCCCTGTGGCACTTGGTCCTCGAATAGCGACACTCTCCAAGAAGAAGCTCATAACTATTTCAAGAACTTCTTCAGCGGTAACCAACCCAACCACGACCGTTCTTTCCATGAAGGCGGCCACCCTACCATAGATGACGCAGGAAAAAATTCCCTAATCTCTCCGATCACCAAAGTTGAAGTTCTTGCGGCCCTTAATTCCATGAAGCCTTATAAAGCACCTGGCCCAGATGGTTTCCACTGCATCTTCTTCAAGCAATATTGGCACATTGTTGGTGATGATATTTTTCAACTTGTCAAAACATCCTTCCAAACAGGTTACTTTGATCCAGAGATTTCAAGCACTCTCATTGCACTTATTCCCAAAGTTGAACCTCCCGCCACTTACAAAGATTTCAGGCCCATAAGCCTTTGTAATATTATTTACAAAATTATTACAAAGGTTTTGGTTCACCGGTTACGACCTATTCTTTCTAACATAATTGGCCCTTATCAAAGCAGCTTCCTGCCTGGTAGGGGTACTTCAGATAACTCTATTGTTTTGCAGGAAATTATCCATTTCATGAAGAGATCTAAAAGGAAGAAAGGATTTGTAGCTTTCAAGCTCGATTTGGAAAAAGCCTTTGACAACGTCAACTGGGACTTCCTTAGCAACTGCCTACACGACTTTGGGTTCCCAGACATCACCAGCAAGCTCATTATGCATTGTGTCTCTTCACCAAACTACTCAATTCTTTGGAACGGGAACAAGCTGCCCCCTTTCAAGCCTTCTCATGGCCTCCGGCAAGGGGACCCATTGTCTCCTTACCTTTTCATTCTTTGTATGGAGAAGCTCTCAACTGCCATCACTGCCGCCGTCAACCAAGGAAGATGGGAGCCGATCCAGCTAACAAGGTCGGGGCCCAAACTATCTCACCTTCTCTTTGCAGACGATGTCCTTCTTTTTACCAAAGCAAAGAGCTCTCAGTTCCACTTCATTCATAACCTATTTGAAAGATTCAGCCGAGCGTCAGGGTTAAAAATCAACATTGCAAAGTCAAGAGCTTACTACTCTTCCGGTATTCCTCAAGGTAAAATTAACAATCTCACCACCATATCAGGAATCCAAAGCACAACTTCTCTTGGAAAGTATTTGGGGTTCCCTATGTTACAAGGCCGGCCAAAAAGAAGCAATTTCCTTTTTATCATTGAAAAAATGCAAACCCGGCTGGCTTCTTGGAAGAATAGGCTTTTAAACAGAACAGGTAGACTGACTCTAGCAAATTCTGTTCTATCCACCATCCCTACTTACTACATGCAGATTAATTGGCTCCCCCAGAACATCTGTGATAGCATTGACCAGACAACCCGGAATTTCATCTGGAAAGGCACTAATAACAAAGGCATCCATTTGGTGAATTGGAAGAAGATCACTAGCCCAAAGCATCAAGGAGGTCTAGGTATCCGAAAAGC
>Ga0099826_10000531_pt1 | contig 18831 bp, 20 predicted proteins | sample Mtrugardesep15_FD_76830 | JGI IMG/M metagenome (GOLD analysis project Ga0099826, IMG submission 76830) | Root nodule microbial communities of legume samples collected from California, USA - M. trunc garden sep15 | ecosystem: Host-associated > Plants > Roots > Nodule | place: USA: California... | reverse complement strand
GCGCTGGAACGTCGGCACGCTGAGCGCAAGCCACAAGCTGATCGGCGACCGGCCCGGCGGCCGGACGCCCTCCGACTCGGTGATCGTGGAAGCGGCCATCCGTTCGAACACCGCCTTCGGCCACAAGACGCTGTTGCGCGGCGGCAGCACCGATGCCAACGTGCCGATGTCGTACGGCATCCCGGCGATCATCATCGGCGGCGGCGGCAAGTCCAGCGGCTTTCATGCGCTGAGCGAGTCGATCGACGTGACAGACGCATGGAAAGGCGCGCAGAATTCGCTCGTCACCGTGCTCGGGCTGGTGGGTGTGCAAGGGGTCAGCCCCGCGTTGCTGCCCAAACGGCCGGCGCGTACCCGGTAATTTGTCACGCAGCAAGGCGATAGTGGGCAGGTCCAACGACTGCTCGCGGCCCGTTTGCATCGGAAAATGCGAGCGGTTCTGTCACACACCAAGGAATGTCCATGGGTTTGCTTGATTCGGTACTCGGCCAAGTGCTCGGAGGCGCGGCTCAGCAGCAGCCGCAGGGCGGCGGGATGGGAGAGCTCGGTGGCCTCGCCGGCGCGCTGGGCGGGCTGCTCGCCAACAACGGCAGCGCGGGGGGCCTGGGAGGGCTGGTGTCCAAGTTCGAACAGGCAGGCATGGGCGACGTGATCGGCTCGTGGATCGGCAAGGGAGAAAACCAGCCGGTCTCCGGCGGCCAACTGCAAGATGCGCTCGGAAGCGACACCATTGCGAGCATCGCTTCCAAGCTGGGCATCAATGCGCAAACGCTGCTGCCCATGCTCGCCACCCTGCTGCCGGTTCTCATCGACCAGCTCACGCCGCACGGCAAGGTGCCGGAGCAGGGCCTCGGCAACCAGAGCGACCTGCTGAGTTCGCTCGGCGGCCTGCTGCAGAACAGGCAGCCGTAGGCACCTTCGCCCGGAAGAATTCCAGCGCCCGCACGGGCGCTTTTTTTTTGCCTGCGCATTCCGGCTGGCGCAGCGGGGGCGAATCGCGTAGAACCTCAGGCTCCATGCCGCTGCGCGCCTTCGCCACTTTTCCATGAACCGCAACCTCTGGCTCCTTGCCATCTGCCAGGGCCTGTTCCTGACCAACAACGTCACCTTCATCGCCATCAACGGCCTGGTGGGGCTGAGCATTGCTCCGCGCGGCTGGATGGCTACGCTGCCGGTCATGGGCTACGTGGTGGGCGGTGCGCTCAGCACCGGGCTGGTGGCGCGCACGCAGCAGCGCTTCGGGCGACGCGGGTCGTTCCAGATCGGCCTGGCCGTCGGGTTGGGATCGGTCCTGCTGTGCGCCTTCGCGGCGATGTCGAGGAACTTCTGGCTGCTTTGTTTCGCCACCTTGGTGGCGGGCTACTACAACGCCAACGCCGGTCTCTACCGCTTTGCGGCCGCCGAACTTGCGACGCCCGATTGGCGCGAGAAAGCCGTGTCGCTGGTGATGGCCGGGGGACTGATCGGGGCGGTGGCGGGGCCCAACCTCGCAGCCGCCACGCGCGATGTGTTCGCGGTGCCGTTCGCGGGTGCCTACCTCGCGCTGGCGGCGGTAGCACTGCTCTCCATGGGAATCATGCGCTTCATCGACTTTCCGGCCACGCTCACCCGCCAGCAGGCGCTCGGCGGGCGGCCGCTGGCCGAAATCGTGCGGCAGCCGGTCTTCATCGTGGCGGCCGCGGCGGGCGCCCTGGGCTTCGGCGTGATGAACCTGCTGATGGCCGCTACGCCCATTGCCATGCAGATCTGCAGCCTGCCGTTCTCCGACGCTGCGCTGGTGCTTGAATGGCACGTGATCGGCATGTTCGCACCGGGCTTTTTCACCGGCCATCTGATCCGCCGCTTCGGCGCGCTGCCGGTGATGGGCGTGGGGCTTTCGCTCAACTTCTGCTGCATCGCAGTGGCGCTGTCGGGGGTGGAGCTCCACCACTTTCTTGTGGCGCTGTGCCTCTTGGGCGTGGGCTGGAACTTCCTTTTCACCGGAAGCACCACGCTTTCGCTCACGGCCTACACGGCGCAAGAGCGCGATCGCGCGCAGGGCGCCCTCAATTTCTGCGTGTTCGCGACGGTGGCGCTGACCTCGTTCGCCTCCGGCGTGCTGGTGACCACGCAGGGCTGGCAGCTGTTGAACTACGGCTCGCTGGTGCCGGTGGCGCTCACGGGCGCGGCGCTGCTGTGGCTTGCGCAGACGCGCCGGCGCGAGGCCGCCGCTGCGAACGCCTGAGGCCGTTCAGCCCGGCGGAAAGTGCTTGTCGAGCCAGCGCTGCAAGGTGACGAACACCGGTCCGGCATCCAGCTCGTTGAATAACTCGTGGTACAGGGCTTCGAAGCAATGCGCTTCGACCTTGCCGCCGGGCGCGGCCGCCTCGGCGAAGGCACGGCTGGCGGCCGGCCTCACGAGATGGTCGTCTCCCGCGTAGATCAACAGCGTGGGCACCGGCCAACGTGCCGCCGCTTGCTGCACCGTGCGCCCTTCGTACGCGAGAAAGCGCGCAAGGCGGCTGCCGATGCGATCGTGCGTGAGCGGATCGTCCCGGTAAGCCTGGACGACTGCGGCGTCGTGCGAGAGAAAGTTGTCGTCGAGCCCATTGCCGACCCGCAGGTTCGGCGCAACGCGCGGCAGCACCGCGAGCAGTATTTTCTGGAAGGCGTTCAGGCCTGGATCGAAGCCCGGGGAGGACAGCACCAGACCTTCGACGGGCCGCACACCCCGCGCCACCAGGCTGGCCGCGACCAGGCCGCCCAGGCTGTGGCCCAGCAGCACCAGCGGCAAGCCAGGGTTCTCGCGGCGCGCATCGTCGATGACCTGTGCAAGGTCGTCGACCAGCCGCAGCTCGCTTGGCAGGCCGCCGCGCGCGCCGGACGACTCGCCATGCCCGTGGTGGTCATGCGCCCACACCTCAAAACTCCAGCCTTGCAGGCGCTCCGCCAGCGCGCGATAGCGGCCGGCATGCTCGCCGAGCCCATGAACCAGCAACACCACGCCCCGCGGTCGCCCAGCCGCCGGGAGGCGGCACAGCGACAGCGTCTCGCCGTCCGGCGTGGACAGGGAAACGCGCCGCGACAAAGGTGGCGCCGGCGCAGGTCCGGTCAAGCGGCGATCGGCTCCGCGGCGGCGGCGCGGTGCGCGGCCGGCAGGGCCGCGATCACTTCGGCCACCGCGGCCGTGAGCTTCTTGGCGTAGGGCACGTGCAGGAATTCATTGGGCCCGTGCGCATTGCTCTTCGGGCCGAGCACGCCGCAGACCATCATCTGCGCCTTCGGGAAGCCCGCGCTGAGCATGCTCATCAGAGGGATGGTGCCGCCCTGGCCGATGTAGCCGCAGGACGCGCCGAAGTGCGCCTGCGAGGCCTTGTTGAGCGCGTCTTCGAACCAGGGCGTGATCGTCGGCGCGTTCCAGCCGGTGGCGCCGCCGCCGCTTTCAAAGGTGACGCGCGCCTGGTAGGGCGCGTTGTCCTCCAGCAGCGCTTTCAGCTTTTGCACCGCCTCGCCCGCATCGACCAGTGGAGGCAGGCGCAGCGACAGCTTGAACGCGGTGTAGGGCCGCAGCACGTTGCCCGCATCCTTCAGCGCCGGAAAGCCTTCCGCGCCGGTGACCGACAGCGTGGGCTTCCAGGTGCGGTTGAGCAGCGCCTCCACCGGATCGGTGGTGGTCGGCAGCGCGAACATGGTCGAGCCGCCGCAGTCGTAGTGCGCCCATGGAAAGCGTTTGTAGACCTCGTCCCCGAGGATGGCGGCGGTGGCCCTGGCCTGCGCCAGCCGGTCGGCTGGCACCTCGCAGTGGAAGCTCGCCGGCAACAGGCGGCCGGTCGCGCTGTCCTCGAGCCTGTCGAGCACCTGCCGCATGATGCGGAAGCTCGAAGGCACCAGGCCCGACGCGTCGCCGGAGTGAACCCCTTCGGTCAGCACCTCGACCTTGAGCGTGCCGCTGGCCATGCCGCGCAGCGAGGTGGTGAGCCACAGCTGGTCGTAGTTGCCGGCACCGGAATCGAGGCAGATCACCAGCTCGACATTGCCCAGCCGCGGGCGCAGCGCGTCCACATAGGGCAGCAGGTCGTAAGAGCCGCTTTCCTCGCAGGTCTCGATCAGGCCCACGATGCGCGGATGCGCCGCGCCCTGGTTCTTGAGCGCCTGCAGCGCGGCGATGCTGGCGTAGACCGCATAGCCGTCGTCGGCGCCGCCGCGGCCGTAGAGCAGGCCGTTCTCGTACTTGGGCGTCCACGGGCCGAGGTCGTTGCGCCAGCCGGTGAATTCGGGCTGCTTGTCGAGGTGGCCGTACATCAGCACCGTCTCGCCCATGTCGGTGCCCGTGGCCGGCACCTCGAAGAACAGCACCGGCGTGCGGCCTTCCAGGCGCACGATCTCCAGCTTCAGGCCCTCGACCTTCTGCGCCTCGACCCATGCGGCGGCATTGCGCAGCACGGTCTCAAGGTAGCCGTGGGCGGCCCATTCCTTGTCGAAGCCCGGGGACTTGGCGGGAATGGCGATGTAGTCGGTCAGTTGCTTGACGATGTCGCCGTCCCATCGGGCGCTGACATCGGACAGGGCGCGCTCGGCATCGAGCGTTCCGGCGGGCATTTCGCGGTGCAGGGGGGCGTTCATCGGGGGGTTCTCCGCGGGTGACGAAAAAGCGCATTTTGCGCCTGCGCGCGACCCCGCGTAGAGTGCGGGCGATCTCAACCCGGAGCGCAATGTGAGCAAGGCAACATCGACTCGGACCCAGGCGGATATCAGGGTAGGCATCGGCGGCTGGACCTACGAACCCTGGCGCGACAACTTCTATCCGAAGGGGCTCGCGCAGGCCAAGGAGTTGCGCTATGCGAGCCGGCACGTGAGCGCCATCGAGATCAACGGCACCTACTACAGCACCTTCAAGCCCGAGACCTTCCGCAAATGGCACGACGAGGTGCCGGACGACTTCATGTTTTCGATGAAGGCATCGCGTTTCACCACCAACCGCAAGGTGCTTGCGACCGCGGGAGACTCGATCAAGCGCTTCATCGAAAGTGGCGTGGTCGAGCTAGGCGACAAGCTCGGGCCGATCGTCTGGCAGTTCATGCCCACCAAGCAGTTCGATGCCGAGGACTTCGAGGCCTTTCTGCAGTTGCTGCCGAAGAAGGAGGGCAGCCGCGCGCTGCGCCACGTGATGGACGTGCGGCACGAAAGCTTCATGACGCCTGCCTACCAGGCGCTCGCCAGGAAATACAAGGTGTCGACCGTCTTCACCGATGCCGACAAGTTCCCGTCGTTCGAAGAGCCGGAGGGTGACTTCGCCTATGCGCGGCTCATGATGGCCGACGCCAAGCTCAAGACCGGCTACGCGCCGAAAGCGCTCGACAGCTGGGCCGAACGCGCGCAGCAGTGGGCCGGTTCGCCCAAGAAGCGCGAGGTGTTCGTCTACTTCATCAACGGCGCCAAAGAAAAAGCACCGGCCGCGGCCGGTGCCTTGCTGGAGCGCCTGGGCTGGAAGCCGCCCGAAGAGGCAGCCTGATCAGGCCGCGGCTTGCAGCGACGGCTTGGCGCCGAAGCTGATTTCGCCCGACAGCTGGCCGCCTTCCTCGATCACGATCTTGCCGTAGCGGATCTTGCCGGTGACCTTGCCGGTCGAGTGGATCACGAGCTTTTCACGCACCGTGAGGCTGCCGTCGAACACGCCGCGGATTTCCGCGATGTCGATTTCCGCCGAGCCCTTGAACTCGCCCTGTTCGGCAATTTGCATCAGGCGCGAGTCCATCGTCGCCTCAACCAGGCCTTCGACCACGAGCGTGTCGCAGTCGGTGATCTCGACGCCCTTGAGCTTGATGTTCGGGCCGACGGTAAGCTTGCTGCCGCCTTCCTTGGCTGCGGGGGAAGCCGACGGAGCGAGGCCGCCTTGCTGTGCCGTCAGCGAAGACGGATTCACGGGCGAACCCGAGAGATTGGTACCCGAGCCCACCAGCGGCGCGGGGCGAGAGGTCAACGAGTCGGTGTCACGATCACGCTTGCCGAAAAAGGGGGACTGTGTAGCCAATGGGGAGCTCCTCAACAAAGGGGCTATCGTAAGAACCCCCTTGCAGCCTGCGGCACTTCATTGCGCAAGAAACGTAACTGAATAAATCCCAGCCGCCGCCCGACAATGGCGCTCTCCAGTGCCCTCGGCCCGCAAGATGACCCGAACGAACACCGCTCCCGCCGCCCGGACCCTCGCAATTTCATCGGCCATCGACGCACGCTTCGACAAGCCGGCCGCCGGTTGGAGGCGCCGGCTGTTCACCGTGATCTTCGAAGCCGACACGCGCGCCGGCCTGCTTTTCGACCTGGCGCTGATCGCCGTCATCGTGGCCAGCGTGCTGGTGGTGATCCTCGACAGCGTGCAGTCGATCCGCGAGCAGTGGCGGCCGCTGTTCAATGCATTCGAATGGACATTCACCATTCTGTTCACGCTCGAATACCTTGCGCGGCTCGCCTGCGTGAACAAGCCGATGCGCTACGCGCTCAGCTTCTACGGCGTGATCGACCTGCTGGCGCTGCTGCCCACCTACCTGGTGGCGTTCGCACCCGAGCTCGCCTATCTCATCGACGTGCGCGTGTTGCGGCTCTTGCGCGTGTTCCGCATCTTCAAGCTGTCGCGCTACTCGGTGGAATACCGCGCGCTGGTCTCGGCCGTGGCTGCGAGCCGCCGGAAGATCACCGTATTCGTCGGCTTCGTGATGCTGGTGGTGCTGGTGATGGGCACGCTGATGTACGTTGTGGAAGGTCCGGTGCACGGCTTCACCAGCATTCCGGTGGCGATCTACTGGGCCATCTCGACCATGGCCACGGTGGGCTTTGGCGACCTGGTGCCCAAGACGGACCTCGGCCGCGCCATTGCCTCGGTGATGATGCTTCTGGGATGGGGTGTGCTGGCCGTGCCGACGGGCATCGTCACCGCCGAGATGGCGCGGCGCGGTCCGAACGAGGACGCCGAGCCCCTGCCCATAGCGGGGCGTGGCGTGCTGGCGATGACGGCGCCCTCGTCACCGGCGGTGCCCGCACGGCGGCTCACGCCTGCGGCCAGGCGACGCGCCCTTGCGCAGCATCGCCGAGGCGGGCGATGAAGGCGTCCGCCTCGGGCTCGGGCAGGCTGAACGTGAAATCCACCGCATCGCCATGCCGCACGTCGACGAGCAAGGCGCCCGCCACGGCCGCGATCTCGCGCCGCACCAGCCCCTCGAGCGCATAGGGCGCGGCGCATTGCAGCTGCCGCTGGCGTACCAGCGGAACCAGCGTGGCGCCCAGGCAGGCCTGTGCCACCGCATCGGTGTAGGCCCGCACGAGGCCGCCGGCGCCGAGCTTGATGCCGCCGAAGTAGCGCACCACGGTGGCCAGCACGCCTTCGAGCTGCTGGTGGCGCAGCACCTCGAGCATCGGTCGTCCGGCAGTACCGCCCGGTTCGCCGTCGTCATTGGCGGCCGATTGGCCGCCCGCCATGAGCGCCCAGCAGACATGCGCGGCGGCGGGATGTTCGTTGCGGAGCGCCGCCACCACCGCCAGCGCCGCGGCCCGGTCGGCCACCGGCTGCACGCAGCCGATGAAGCGGCTCTTCTTGACGAGCAGTTCGCTGTGCGCCGGCTGCGAGAGCGTGAAGCTCATGGAGTGGCTGTCGTCAGTCGGGTCGCGGAACCGCTCAGCGCTCCCGCTCGAACTTGAACACGGCCGTGCCCGCGCGGGCATTGGGCAGCCACCGCACGCTGTGGCCCTCCTGCACGCCGAAGGCATCGAGCACGCGCAGGCTGTTCTTTTGCGCCAGCACCTCGAAATCCTTGAAGGTACCTACGCGGATATTGGGCGTGTCGTACCACTGGTAGGGCAGGCGGCGCGTCACCGGCATGCGGCCGCGCGCAATGCTGATGCGGTTCGGCCAGTGCGCAAAATTGGGAAAGGCGACGATGCCGATGCGCCCCACGCGCGCGGTTTCGCGCAGCATGACCTCGGCATTGCGCAGGTGCTGCAGCGTATCGATCTGCAGCACCACGTCGAAGGTGGCGTCGTCGAACACCGCGAGGCCTTCGTCCAGGTTCAGCTGGATCACGTCTACGCCGCGGCGGATGCACTGCAGCACGTTGCCGTCGGCAATTTCGACACCGTAGCCGCTGCAGCCGCGCTCGCGCTGCAGCAGGTCGAGCAGGGCGCCGTCGCCGCAGCCGAGGTCGAGCACGCGCGAGCCTTCGGGCACCAGGTTGGCGATGAGGCGCTGGGTTTCGATGTCGCTCATTGGGTCACCTTCGCGCTTCCTTCGGCCTGGATTTCAACGGCCACGCGCTCGAAATAGGACCGCACCACGCCCATGTAGCGCACGTCGTCGAGCAGGAAGGCATCGTGCCCGTGCGGTGCATCGATTTCGGCGTAGCTGACGTTGCGCCGGTTGTCGAGCAACGCCTTCACGAGTTCGCGGCTGCGCGCGGGCGAGAAGCGCCAGTCGGTCTTGAAGCTCACGAGCAGGAACTTGGCGGTGGCCTGTGCAAGCGCCGCGCTGAGGTTGCCGCCATGGCCGCGCGCCGGGTCGAAGTAGTCGAGGGCGCGCGTGATCAGGAGGTACGTATTGGCGTCGAAGTATTCGCTGAACTTGTCGCCCTGGTAGCGCAGGTAGCTCTCGATCTGGAACTCGATCTCCTGCGTGGAATAGCGGTAGTCGAGCGCCGCCGCTTCGCCTTCGACCGCACCACGCAGGATGCGTCCGAACTTCTCGTTCATGACGTCGTCGCTCAGGTAGGTGATGTGGCCGATCATCCGCGCGATGCGCAGGCCCCTCTTGGGGATGACGCCATGGTCGTAGAAGTGGCCGCCATGGAAGTCGGGATCAGTGACGATGGCACGACGCGCCACCTCGTTGAAAGCGATGTTCTCGGCCGTGAGGTTGGGCGCGCTGGCCACCACCACCGCGTGGCGCACGCGGTCGGGGTATTGCAGCGTCCACGACAGCGCCTGCATGCCGCCCAGGCTTCCGCCCATCACGGCTGCGAGCGTGGGGATGCCAAGCGCATCGAGCAGCGCGGCTTGGGCATCGACCCAGTCTTCGACCGTGACCACCGGAAAGTCGGCGCCGTAGACGCGGCCGGTGGCGGGGTTCACGTGCATCGGGCCGGTGGAGCCGAAGCAGGAACCGAGATTGTTCACGCCGATCACGAAGAAGCGGTCGGTGTCGACCGGCTTGCCCGGGCCGACCATGTTGTCCCACCAGCCTTCGGACCTGGGCTGCCCTTCGTAGGTGCCCGCGACATGGTGCGAGGCGTTGAGCGCATGGCACACCAGCACCGCATTGCTGCGGTCGGCGTTCAGGGTGCCGTAGGTTTCATACGCGAGCGTGTAGCTGAGGAGCGACGCGCCGCTGCGCAGGGCCAGCGGGCCCGCGAACTGCATCGACTGCGGAGAAACGACCAACGGAGGTGACGACATCAATGAAAAACCCGGCCTCGCCAAAAACGAGCCGGGTTGTCGCCAACTGACTGTCTTTAGCTGAATTTATAAAGCGCCCGCAAGCTGAAGCAAATCGGCGCAGAAGGCAGTATATCGCCCGGCGGGCTACCAGCCCACGATCATCACGATCCCGAGCACCAGGAAGATCGCCGCCGAGATGCCGTGCACGAGCTTGATCGGCACGCGCTTCACGATCTTGTCGCCGAGCCAGACCACGGGGGCGTTCGCCAGCATCATGCCGAGCGTGGTGCCCGCAACCACCCAGACGTAAGCCTGGGTGAAGCGCGCGGCCAGCATCACCGTGGCGATCTGTGTCTTGTCCCCCATCTCGGCCAGGAAGAACGCGATGAGCGTGGTGCCAAAGACGCCGTAGTGCGAGGCCGCAGGAGCGTCGTCCTCGTCGAGCTTGTCGGGAATCAGCATCCACGCGGCCATGGCGATGAACGAGCCGCCCAGGATCCAGCGCAGCACTTCGGGGCCGAGCCAACGCGTGATGTAGTTGCCGACCGCCCCGGCCAAGGCATGGTTGACGACGGTGGCGGCAAAGATGCCGAGCACGATGGGCCAGGGTTTTCTGAAACGAGCGGCCAGCAAGAGGGCCAGCAACTGGGTCTTGTCGCCCATTTCGGCGAGCGCAACCACGCCCGTTGCAACGAGAAAAGCTTCCATGAGAGCAGGGGTTCCTTGGGCCGAAGGACGCAATTGACCGTGCAACACCTTCGGCCATATTCCCGAAGTTGCACGGTCAAAGGTCTCGCCAGGTGATTCACTGCACGCGCCATGTTCTGTGTGGGACAGGACAAGTCTGTTGACGCGGGCCCTTCTCGCGGTGGAAGGCGGCTACTCCCCAATGACGGGCGGATTGTACCTTGCTCGACCCTCCACCCCCCGCTGCAGCAGTAGCGAGTACTTGCTTTCTATTTTCACGGGCCCTACAGGTAGGCGCAAATTCCTGCTTGCATTTTGCGTATTTCACCCATAATGCACGAGCCTCCCTCTTGATTTTGGAGGGGAGGAAGTTCGGTGATCGGTCAGTTTCGCGCGACTCGACGGCTCTTGGTTGAGTGATGCTTTCGGGACTCCATCGCTTTTCTTGCTATGTGTTTATAGGAGTCCCTTGATGGGCAACAAACTGTACGTCGGCAACCTGCCTTACTCGGTGCGCGACGGTGATCTCGAACAGGCTTTTGGACAATTCGGCTCGGTGACCAGTGCCAAGGTCATGATGGAACGCGACACGGGCCGCTCGAAGGGCTTCGGCTTCGTCGAGATGGGCAGCGACGCGGAAGCGCAGGCCGCCATCAACGGCATGAACGGCCAGCCCCTGGGCGGCCGCAGCGTCGTCGTCAATGAAGCACGCCCGATGGAAGCACGTCCCCCGCGCAGCGGTGGTGGCGGCTACGGCGGCGGCGGTGGTGGGTATGGCGGCGGTGGTGGCGGTGGCTACGGCGGCGGTGGTGGTGGCGGCTACGGTGGTGGCGGCGATCGCAGCGGCGGCGGCGGCGGTGGTGGCCGCTCCGGTGGTGGTGGTGGCTACGGCGGCGGCGGTGGCCGCAGTGGCGGCGGCGGTGGTGGCGATGGCGGTTTCCGCAGCCCCTACGGCGCGGGTCCCCGTGGCGGCGGCGGCGGCCGCTCCGGCGGTGGCTACGGTGGCGGCGGAAACAGCGGCTACTGAGCCCTTCGGCCAGATCCACACACAAGCAAAAGGCTCCTTCGGGAGCCTTTTTCATTGCAGCGGCCGCGCGACATGGCGGCCCAGGCCAAGACTCAGCTCTCGCCGCTGCGCTTCTTGCGGGCGCGGCCCTGCACGGCACGGTCGAGCAGCGCGTTCGGCAGCATGCGCATCAGCTTGGCGATCACGCCCATCTGCCAGGGAATCACGCGGTAGCTGTCGCCGGACTCGATTGCACGCAAGGCTTGGTCGGCAAAGTCCTCGGCCTTCATGAGAAACGGCATGCCGTACCGGTTTCCCTGGGTCAACGGCGTGTCGATGTAGCCGGGGCAGAGCGTCACGACCTTGACGCCGCTGCGGTGCAGCTCGCCTCGCAAGCTCTCGCAGTACGCCACCACGCCGGCCTTGCTGGCGCAATAAGCTCCATGCCCCGGCAGGCCGCGGATCGCCGCGACGCTCGCGATGCCGACCAGCCGGCCGCTTCCGCGCGCCCGCATGGCTGCAACAAACGGATGAAAGGTGGCCATGAGGCCCACGTTGTTGGTGGCGAAAGTCCGGGCCATCACATCGATGTCCTCGCGCTCGGCCGTGTCGATGCCCACGCTGATGCCGGCGTTGGCAATCACGACGTCTGGCAAGCCCTGGCGCTCGATGCAGGCAGCGCCGGCGGCCACGATGCTGTCGGTCTGGGCCACGTCGGCGCTATATATCTGATAGCGGGAGGGATCGAGTTGGCCTGCGGCAGCCCAGGCTTCGATCTCCCCGGTGCGCCGGGCGACCAGCGCCAGCCGGTAGCCCGCCCGATAGAAGCTCGCGGCCAGGGCCTGGCCGATGCCGCTCGATGCGCCGGTGATGAAGACAAGGGGAGATGGGCTCATTCGCGGGTTGTCTTCGGGGTGGGGACTTTTTTCTTCAGCGCGGTTTGCCGGCTGCAGCAGACGATGGAATCAGCACGCCGCGCACGCGGCCGGTCAGGTTGGCAACGCCGCTCAGGTTGTCGTAGTCGAGGTTGTCGGCGGTGAACTGGTCGGTGCCGCGGATGAGCGTGACGGGCTTGTTCGAGGTCACGCGTTCGGTGTCGAGAAAGGCGTGCAGGAAATCGCCGCGGAACTCCAGGCGCGGTGTGCCCTTGCCGCTGGGTCCCACGACCGGATCGCGGATCACGACGGCGTTGCCGAAGAGCTGGATCTCGCTGCCATCCGAGTTCGACACGCCGCGGTTCGCAGTGGCGTGGGTGGTGTAGCCCTGCGGCGAGACCGAGCGCATGCGCACCTCGTCGACCTCGACGGTGTCCGTGTCCGGGTAGTGGCGACCTTCCTTGCCGTGGAGTTCGCTGCGCAGGTCGCCGTTGGGCAGGAAGTTCTTGATCACGAAGCCGCGCATGAAATAGTCGGGCTCGTGCGTGGGCGCGGCCTTGGCCGTGGGTTCGAGCAGCTTGGGCGCGTTGCGCACCAGCCAGTAGGTGCCGAGCGCAACCGCCGCCGTCAGGATGATGGGCAGGTAGATGGTGGCGCGGTCGAGAACGTCGCGCAGCAGGTTCCAGGCTCCCCTCATTGCCGGGGTCCTCGGGCGGTATCGAGCAGGCGCCGGTACTGGCCGCAGGCGGTCAGCAGCAGGTCGCAGAATTCCCGCGCCGCGCCTTCGCCGCCGCGTGCGCGGGTGACGTAGTTGACCGCTTCGCGCACCTCCACGTGCGCGTTGGCGGGCGCCGCAGCAAAGCCGGCGCGCGCCAGCACCGGCAGGTCGGGCCAGTCGTCGCCGATCGCGGCCGCCTGATGCCAGCCGAAGCCGAGTTGCTGGAGCATGGCTTCGGCCGCGGGCAGCTTGTCTTCGGTGCCGTAGCGCACATGCTCGATGCCGAGCGCCTCGAGGCGCACGCGCAGTGGCTTCGAATCGCGCCCGGTGATCACCGCGGGCGTGATGCCGGCCAGCCGCAGCAGCTTGAGGCCGTAGCCGTCGAGGATGCTGAAGCGCTTGAGGGTTTCGCCGTGCTCGGTGAAGTACACGCCGCCGTCCGTCAGCACGCCGTCGATGTCGAAGAATGCGATGCGCACGTCCTGCGCGGCCAGCAAGGTCTCGGCCTGGAAGTCGAGCGGCATCAGATGACCTTCGCGCGCATCAGGTCGTTGATGCTGAGCGCGCCGATCAGATGCCCCGCGGGGTCGACGATGAGCACGCTGGTGATGCGGTGTTCTTCCATCAGCTCGGCCGCTTCGACGGCCAGCGCATCGGCGCGCAGCGTGCGCGGGCCGGGGTGCATCACGTCGGCGGCCGTCAGGCCGCGGAGGTCGCCGCCCGTCTCGACCTGGCGGCGCAGGTCGCCGTCCGTGAAGATGCCGATGGCTCGCCCTTCTGCGTCGACCACGGCCGTCGCGCCCAGGCCTTTGGAGCTCATCTCGCGCATCAGCTCGCTCAGGCTGGCAGAGGGCGCGACCCGGGGCACCTGGTCGCCCGATCGCATCACGTCGGCCACGTGGGTGAGCAGCTTGCGGCCCAGTGCGCCGCCGGGATGCGAGCGCGCGAAGTCTTCGGAGCCAAAGCCGCGTGCATCGAGCAGCGCCACGGCCAGCGCGTCGCCCATCGCCATCTGGGCGGTGGTGCTCGCGGTGGGGGCGAGGTTGAGCGGGCAGGCTTCCTTGGCCACGCCGGCGTCGATCACGATGTCTGCGTGGCGCGCCAACGTGGAATCGACGCGGCCGGTCATGGCGATGAGGGGCACGCCCTGCCGCTTGACCACCGGGAGGATCACGGTGAGCTCGTCGACCTCGCCGCTGTTGGAGATGGCCAGCACCAGGTCGACCGCCTTGATCATGCCGAGATCGCCGTGGCTGGCCTCGGCCGGATGGACGAACATGGCTGGCGTTCCGGTGGAGGCCAGGGTCGCGGCGATCTTGCGGCCCACGTGGCCGCTCTTGCCCATGCCCATGACCACCACGCGGCCGCGCACTTCGAGGATCTTGCGCACGGCCTCGACGAAGCTCGGGCCCACGCGCGACTTGAGGCCGAGTACGGCGTCGGACTCGATGTCGAAGGTGGCACGGGCCCGCGCGAGGATTGCGCCGGCGTCGACCACGGGGGGCAGGGGAGCTGAACTCATCGCCGGATTTTACGGGCCGCCCGGTATCTCCCGCCGCCGGGCGAAAGCGGCACGCGCGGGGCATGGACATTGCTCTAGCATCCAGCCATGTCCTCGTTCGATCTCACGCTGATGTATTTGCTCGCCGCGGTGATCGGCGTGGTGGTCTGCCGCTCGCTGAAGCTGCCGCCGATGCTCGGCTATCTGACGGCCGGCGTGCTGATCGGGCCCCATGCGCTGGCATTGGCGCAGAACTCCGAAGCCATTCGCCATCTCGGCGAGTTCGGCGTGGTGTTCCTGATGTTCGTGATCGGGCTGGAGTTCAGTCTGCCCAAGCTGCGCGCCATGCGCAAGCACGTGTTCGGGCTCGGCCTGTTGCAGGTGCTGCTGACGATGACCATCGCCACGGCCGGTGCGCTTCTGATCGCCTCGCAGCTTCCGCCGTCCTGGCGGCTCGGCTGGCAGACGGCGCTGGCGCTCTCCGGCGCGCTGACCATGAGCAGCACCGCGATCGTCGTCAAGCTGATGGCCGAGCGGCTCGAGCTCGAGAGTGAACACGGCCGCCGCGTGATGGGTGTGCTGCTGTTCCAGGACTTGGCCGTGGTGCCGCTGCTGGTGCTGATCCCCGCGCTGGGCGCGCCGCCCGAAGCGCTGGCCAAGGCCATCGGCTTCGCGATGGTGAAGGCCACCTTGCTGATCGGCGTGCTGCTCTACGGCGGGCCGCGCATCATGCGCTGGTGGCTCACCCTGGTGGCCCGGCGGCGCAGCGAGGAGCTCTTCATCCTGAACGTGCTGCTGGTCACGCTCGGCCTGGCCTGGCTCACCGACCTGGCTGGGCTCAGCCTGGCGCTGGGCGCCTTCATCGCCGGCATGCTGGTGTCGGAAACCGAATACAAGCACCAGGTCGAGACCGACATCCGTCCGTTCCACGACGTTCTGCTGGGCCTCTTTTTCATCACGGTGGGCATGTCGCTCGACTGGCACATCGTGGTGGACCGCTGGGCCCTGGTGGCCGTGCTGCTGCTGCTGCCGCTGGCCTTCAAGCTCGTGCTGGTGACGGTGCTTGCCCGTGTGCTGGGCGCCACCTCGGGTGTGTCGCTGCGCACCGGCCTGTACCTGGCGCAGGCCGGCGAATTCGGCTTCGTGCTGCTGACGCTGGCGCAGGAGCGCAGCCTGCTGCCGCCGTGGCTCGCCAACCCGGTGCTGGCCTCGATGGTGCTGTCGATGCTCGCCACGCCATTCATCGTGATGTACACCAACGCCATCGTGCGCAAGCTGGTGGCGAGCGACTGGCTCCAGCAGTCGCTGCAGATGACCAGCATCGCCCGCAAGACCATCAACACCGCGAAGCACGTGATCATCTGCGGCTATGGGCGCTGCGGCCAGAACCTGGCGCGCATCCTGGAGCACGAAGGCATTCCGTACATGGCGCTCGACCTGGACCCCGATCGCGTGCGGCAGGCCGCCGCCGCCGGCGATTCGGTGGTGTTCGGCGACGCGGCACGGCTGCAGGCGCTGATGGCCGCCGGTCTGGCCCGCGCCAGCGCCGTGGTCGTGACGTACCTCGACGTGCCGGGCGCCATGAAGGTGCTGGCCAACACGCGCGCGCACGCGCCGCAGGTGCCGGTGATCGTGCGCACGCAGGACGACCACGACTTGGAGAAACTGCAAGCGGCCGGCGCGACCGAGGTGGTGCCCGAGGCGATCGAGGGTTCGCTGATGCTCGCAAGCCATGCCCTTGCGCTGGTGGGCGTGCCGATGCGGCGGGTGATCCGCGTGGTGCAGGACCAGCGCGACGCCCGCTACAACCTGCTGCGCGGCTATTTCCACGGCGCCGACGACGACAACGCCGACGAGATCGATCACGAGCGGCTCAACACCTTCACACTCACTCCGGGCGCCCGCGCGGTCGGCCAGTCCCTCGCGCGAATGGCCCTGGACACCCTGGGGGTGCGTGTCGCCGGCCTGCGCCGCCGGAACGGCCAGCCCGAGGAGCCCTTCGCCGACACGATGCTCGCCGATGGCGACACCCTCGTACTGTCCGGCAAGCCCGCCGCTCTGGCCGTGGCCATCGAAAGGCTGCAAAAGGGCTAGCCCCGCGACACGGAATCGGCTCGGCGGAGCCGGCGGGCCTAGTTGACCAGGGTCGGGTTGCGCTTTTCTTCTTCGATGCGCTGCTGGCGGCGCACGGCCTCGCACTGCGCATGCGGCTTGTATTCGGGCTTCAGGCACTGTGCGGCCATGCACTGCGCCTTTGCAATGAAGTTGCGGTCGCCGCAGACGGCCAGCGGATCCGCCGGCGCCGAAGGTACCGCAGGCGCGGACACGGCTGCGGCCGGGGCGGTTGGAGCGGGTTCAGGCGCCCCGGCTTGCGATGGCCCCGCGGTTGCCGGTTTGCGCGGCTTGCTTGCGGCTGCCGACGGCGGCGGCTTGAGGCTCGCGGCAGGCGGCGTGGCTGCCGCCGCGTCGGGTGGCGGAACCTCCGCAGGCGGCGGCACCGCGGATGGGATTTCAGGCACCGCAGGCGCCGGCTCGGGCGCTGGATCCGGCGCCGGCGCGGGCGCAGCAACCGGCTTCGCGATCTCGGCCTTTTCGTCCGGTGCGTCCGTTCCGTAGCCGTGCCAGCCGGCAACGATCATGAGCAGCCCCGCCGCCAGCAGCAACAGCCAGAGCCAGAAAACGCGCGTGCGCCACGGCTTCCGGGGCTCGGCACGCGGCGGCCGCGGCGTTCTGGGCCTGGAAGACTTTCTTGCCCGAGGTTCCCGCGGCGTCGAGGGCGTGCGCCTCAAGCGGGCCAATGCAGCACTGATGGTGCTCTCGTCCACGGGCGGAGCCAAGCCCACAGGCGCCGTGGCTGCCGCGGGCAAGACGGGGTCGAAGAGACCGCCGGGAATCGTGGGTGCGCGCAGCTGCGCCGGCGCCGTGGTGGCCCACTCGCGCTCTGACCGGCCGTGCGGAGCGGGAGGCGGTGGATTCGGCGTGGGTGCGGCAGGCGCCAGCTTGCCGCCGCAGTTCTTGCAGAAATTCGCACCCTCGCGGTTTTCCGTGCTGCAGACCGGACAGATCAAGGCCATTGCGACTGACTTCTAGGGAACAGGAGAGACGATTTATCGGGAACGGATGCGGCGCGCCGCGACGGTCCACGGCGCTGCAGCGGAAAGACAGGATGGGATGCTCAGGTGACTGCGACGCGCTTGGACCGGTGCGCCATGCGCTTGGCAATCACCGCACCGAGACCCATGGAGAGCTCGAGGGCGAGGTTGGGTTGCCGATTCGACATTTCCAGAAAGCGGACGGGCGTGAGGCGCCATACCCGGCCCGCGCCGGTGACCACCACATTGGCCGAATGCGGCTCGCGCGAGAAAAAGGAGCCTTCGCCCACTACCGACCCCGGCATGAGCACGGCCAGCTTCATCTGGTCCTTGCTGCTCACGCGGTGCACGCTGATGGCGCCGCTCTCGAGAAAATACACCGAGCGATCGTGCGTGCCCTGTTCAATGAGAACGTCGCCGACACCGGTCACGATGGGCTGCAGGTAGCCCGCCAGTGTTTCCCACTGCTGCACATTGAGCGTCAACGCAAAGGCGTCGTTGCTGGTGTTTTCCGCGATGGCGCGGTTCAGGTTCTGGATGGACATGCTTTTCTCGACCCCCGCATCTGTGCCGAAGTATCCGCGAAGGCCATGCCCTTCGGCTACAACTGTTTACGTTTTTCGGGCCGGCTGTCTCTATTTGCCTATACAGAAGCGCGAGAAGATGACCCCGAGCAGGTCGTCGGCGCCGAACTCTCCGGTGATTTCGTTCAACGCGTTCTGCGCCAGGCGCAATTCCTCGGCCAACAGGTCGAGCAGTTGCGCCTGTGCCGCCAGGTGGTTCGCTGCCAGCGCCAGGTGGGTTTCGACGCGGCCCAGCGCCTGCACGTGGCGCGCCCGGGCGAGGTAGACGCCTTCGGGTACGGCCTGCCAGCCGGCCATGGCCAGCAATTGCTCGCGCAGCGCCTCGATACCGAGCCCGGTCTTGGCAGACAAGGCGATGCCTTCGACTGCGCCGGCCATGGGTGCTGCGTCCTGCTTGTTCCAGACATCGAGCACCGGCACGCTCGCGGGGAGCTTCTGCCGCAGGCTGCGCAAGATCTCGGCGTCGGCAGCGACGTAGTCCGGAAGGCCCGCGCGCGTGAGGTCGTGGAGAAAAAGCACCGCGTCCGCGCTCTCGATCTGGCCCCAGGCGCGTGCGACGCCGATCTGCTCCACCTCGTCGCTGCTTTCGCGCAGGCCGGCCGTGTCCGCCACGTGCAGCGGCACGCCGTGGATCTGGATGGTCTGCGAGACCACGTCGCGCGTGGTGCCCGCGACCGCGCTGACGATGGCCAGCTCGGCCCCGGCGAGCGCGTTGAGCAGCGAACTCTTGCCTGCATTGGGCTGGCCTGCAATCACCACCTTGATGCCTTCGCGCAGCAGCGCTCCCTGTTTGGCGCGCTGCTGTACCGCCGCAAGCTGCGTCTGCAATTTCGCCAGCTGCCCCGCCGCATCGGCCTTCTGGAGAAAGTCGATCTCCTCTTCCGGAAAATCGAGCGTGGCCTCCACCAGCATGCGCAGATGAATGAGCGCATCGCGCAGCGTATGGATCTCGCGCGAGAAAGCGCCCGAGAG
>Ga0099826_10000529_pt1 | contig 18858 bp, 7 predicted proteins | sample Mtrugardesep15_FD_76830 | JGI IMG/M metagenome (GOLD analysis project Ga0099826, IMG submission 76830) | Root nodule microbial communities of legume samples collected from California, USA - M. trunc garden sep15 | ecosystem: Host-associated > Plants > Roots > Nodule | place: USA: California... | reverse complement strand
GTTTCTTTACAGGGTTATGGATTCAAAGTCACAGTCTCCTCCGCCTCATGACCACAACAATGATGCTGCTGCTGCTGCTGCGCCTGCATTCCGCAAGCCTACTGGGGATGCACTAGCTAATAGGAATTATCGCCGCCCACCTAATGGTTTCATTCTATCTTTTATACATTTCATTATTTTTAATGTTTTTTTAGGTGCCTTTTATACTGTTCTTTAGGAATTAAGATCCATGTTACTCTCATAACTTATTCATCCAAGACACAAGCTTTATGGAATCAATTTTCTAATACACTAATAATAGAGTCATCGTCTATTGGTTCAAGAAAGACAAGTGAAAACTTGTATGTTTTATCTTTAGGAAATTATCATATTGTCCAATCCTTGTTGTTGAACCCACTTCCTGAGAATAGCTCAATTAAAAGTTTATATGCTTTTATAGGCTAAGTTGCTCATTATGACATTGCTTATTTGTTAAAGAGTCCCACATCGTTTGAGAGATGGTGTGGATAAATGTTTTAAGTGGGGTAATCCTAACCTCACAAACCGGTTGGTTTTATAGGTTCAAGCACAATTTCTAAGACCTATTTTTGTTAAGTTATTGATTGCCTTTTGGGTATGTGCTATTATCACTAGCACCCACCAAGTACTTTGTTCAGTAATTTGTGTATTGTGTTTCCAAGTTTTATCTGAGCTATTCTATAATATATATGGAGTAGGGATTGGATGAAGAGATCTATACTCTTCATTTATATGCAGGTAGTCCCAAGCGTGAACATAGCTCAAGGGAAGAAGATTCTGTCAGAGACTCTCACCATCATTCAAGGAAGTATGATGCCAGGGAACAAGACACAAAATATGCCAGAAGCAACGATTCTCTTAGACATTCTGACAGACACTCCTCCCGGACCTCCTATGGCCACTCTAGGCATGACAAGTACGCAGATGAATATAGAAAACATGACAGGTTATCATCACGTTCTGCACGTGACTCAAGGGGCGATCAAATGAGAGAAGAGAGCGACAGCAGGTCAAAAGACTATGGGCGTAGTATGGACAAGTATTCACGCGAAAAATATGAAAGGTCTGATTTTAGAAGCAAGGACAAAGATAGGGAGAAGCGTGCAACATATGAGGAGGTGGAGAAGGAGAAGCGTACAAGAGACGGGGATGCTCGAGATGAAAAAAAGGATTCACAAAGAAGTTCTGGAGAGCACAAAAGTGACCGTTCACTGTACTATTCAGAGTCGAGGAGTCAAAAAGACGACATTGAGATTAGTAAGAACAAGGACCGAAGCTCTAAAAAAGTAGGAGAGGTATTTGGTATTGAAGACAAAGAATCTTCTGGAAAGAAACAAAAGTTGTTTGGCGACGACAAGGATGCCAATTCCGGAAAAGATGGTATTGTCTTTGTAATTTTTTTACTTAATCTGGGCACGAATATTACTCTCAAAACTATTATTGTATTAAGTTGTTATTGTGCTAAAGCAGATGAAAGGAAGACTTCAGGTTCAAAGCTTTCTCATGAGACCAAGCCAGGTTTAGGGGCTGTCAGAACCAGCGGTTTTGATAGTGGCAATAATGTAGATGCTGCAAAAGTGGCTGCAATGAGAGCTGCTGAATTAGGTATACACTGCAATTCCTGAAAAGCTTTTATTGGGATGTGGCTTATGTCCGTCAATGGTTGGATTCTGGTTGTTTGAAGGTTCTTGAATACAATTTATAAACATTTGCAGAATGTGGATTGTTGTGGGTTGGATGTATATCATGGGAATGACTATTACTTTCAATTTTTCAGAACCGTGTCTGCTTTTCATTTATTCTATTTTCCCCATAAATGGTTTTTCTTTCTAATAATTTGTGTTTCCGATTCTTTAACTTTTGATTCTAATACTTTTGTAGATATAATCTGTTATTTATTTGGAGATTTTGATGCATTACAGTTAACAAGAACTTAGTAGGGGCTAATTGCTTGACTACGGACCAAAAGAAGAAACTGTTGTGGGGCAGCAAAAAGAGTACACCCACCGAAGAGGTATAATTTATTACATTTTCCCCTTTATTTGCCGACCAAACTCTTTTTTGTATAACATTAGGAGTACTTGATGCTCAGGAATTATTGAGTTAGGGTGTAGTGTCTCTTTTCTCCCGTTTATATTGGATTCTTGGTTAATAGTTGTATTGTAGCCATACGGTCCCTTATAAATTTTGGCGATGCTTGTAATTATGGCCTCTTCATGACTGCATGTTTTGAGGTGAAAAAGGTCGTTTTTTTCCGTCTAACATGAACAAAACTCTCTCAGTTGTGCAAGTCATGAAGGCATCCAACCGTTAAAATCTGTGCACTCTCTCATAAAACTTCTGCTCTAGCAACTTTGGCGTACTCACTTTTGAGGGTACAGTAAAACGCCTCAACCATTAGGATAGAAAATCAGTTGTGGATATTCTAACACACATATAATTTGTTATGTTATGTCTGTGCATGTTATATCGACTGTTGATTTATTTGTTGAAGAGTGAGATTACTTATCTTCTATAAAGGGAATATCACACACTTCAAATGAGGTAAAACCCACCCTAGGTAATCCCAGCCCCCAAAGTGAGGTTAACTTGGGGTCTTTTAAGCTAAATCAGAAACCTACAGTCTGACCTGAGGGTAAACTTGCCTTGACCTCTGGTTGAATGGTATTCTCCTTTGATATTGTTTACTGTCTCGTTACAAGTATTTGTGTCTAAAAAATTTATGGTGCAAGTTGTCCTATTACATTGACTTGAATAGTTAACCGACTTATCTGTCTCTTTTTGCACAAAGATTATACACATCTTTTCAAAGTTGTATATGTTGTAATAGGATAATTAGAGTGGTAAATGGTGAGTGCCTAGGCCTACAGTTCTGAAAAACCTCTGCCTCGGATTTCTGAAATTGTATTGTACCATTTTTCTTGCTTTATGGCGTGGGTTGTTTTGTGTTCCTACAACCTGGTACATAGAATTTGATTGCTGCTCTGTAATGCATCTTCCATATGTTGCAGTCTGGCCACCGCTGGGATAAGGCAGTGTTTGATCCTGAGCGACAAGAGAAATTCAACAAACTCATGGTAAGTTTGAATTCACTCGGTTGCTATATTCTGACCGAACAATAACATGAGGAGATTGTTTAGTTGTTCGTGAATGACTGACTCACTCTGTTAGTGTTTCTTCACCTACTAACACATTTTGAGTCTGAGGTTGTACTCGTGCCTATGGCAAATTGTAGGGTGTGAAAGGAGAAGCCAAAGTGGAGCAGAACTCTGACAATCAAAATGACAACGACTTACTCCGTGCTGAGAGGCAGAAGGAACTTCAGCTGGATCTAGAGAAGCAGTATACTGCAGGTCTTCGGCGAAGAGATGGCCGTACAGTTGGATTAGGTCTTTAAAATTTAGGGGTGGAATTTTTCATCATTTGACTTTGCAGTGATTTTGAGTATGTTACCCCTGCTTAGGTGGAACTTATCACGTGTTTGTTACATTTTGGAAGTTTATCACCTGTATGATCTGATGCTTAGAGAATTTAAATGGGATGGTTTAATGCTAGAGTATATAATGGGGGTTGGGAGAGGTACAAGAAAATATCTATGGTGATAAGCTTTCATTGATATCAACTTCAAAACAAATTACAACTTTTGAAGTACTTATGTGGTGTTTGATATGTGGTTAAGCATAGAATTAAGGATCACTTGAGAGTCATTATGGGATTAGGAATATGTTTAATGTCACAGGAATATCGAAGGAATTATAGTTGTATTTTTCATCTGAATTTTTTTAGCTAGACCATTGAAAATGATATGATTATTAAGAATAGAGCAACAAGTAAGCTAAAGTAGAAATGTGTACCCCCCCTTGAAAGCTTTGTGGACAAAATGTTGCAGTGCTCTGCTACTTTTCTCTTATTATTGTTGTGAGTTGAATGGTACTTAGTACTAACTGATAAAAACTAAAAGTTGGTGTGAAAACACATGCATTGGAGTTCTAAATGCGACCTTCATTGTTCAAGTTTTAGTATTTTTTTTTTTCCAACAGTTTTTCTAACAATGCTATTACGAATGTGTTTAGCAATGGTATTCGGTATGTGTTTTCATTCTTTGATAATCGCTTTTCTAACATCGAACTTTTATTTGTTTTTATGGGAGATTTGTATTTGACAAGAGTGCATTGTGGATTTTAATCCATATTTTTTCAACTGAGGTTTTTTAATTCAATTATAATAATGTTTGTTTATTCAAAAAGAAAGACAAAAATCAAGCCTTTTAAAATTACCGATGTGGATTAAAATAAGAGTTGAATAATTCAAAGATGAATATGGGTTACACGCGGCATTCAATGTTTTAAAAATAATAAAATCAGAAGCGTATTTTTCATTTAATAGAAAGAAAAAAAAGTGAATTGAGAACAAATTAAAACAAAATACCAGCAGCAAGAAACCAATGATTATTCTTAAACTGAAAACAATGTAACCAAACATCTTACGATCCAAACAAAGGGAAGTATTAAGTTTCATCGAACATACATAGTTCACTTCACTATACAATACTACTTTTAGGTGGCAAAAACATAAAAGCAATGGTTTTCACTGAATATAGTTCACTTCACTTGAGACTAAGTAATTCTAGTGGCCAAAACAATCATGGTCACAAATTCAAATCAGCATAACATTTTACGAAACATACTGCATCAAGGACAACTTAGAATCTTATCATGTATGCATTAAAAAAATTTATAATGCAATGCTAACATTAGCTTCTACTGATAAACCTGACCATCACTAGAGAAAACGGTGATACATGTATGCATCATGAACAAACTATACAGAAAATACCAAAATGAATCTATTGATATGATATGATGGTATGACACAGTAACAGAGTTTCTTGAAATAGCTTTACACTCAAAACAGCCAAACATTCAACGAATACAAATAGTTAAATATTAGAACCTTGTCATTACATAAAAACTACAATACTATACTAGATAGAAAAATATAAAATCTAAAACAAATACTCTTTACTAGAACTATTGAGAACTTTTCAAAGAAACATTAAATAAAAACTATAAATTGTCTACCAACTATGCATAACCTAAAATGAACATGCTCTGCTCCAAAGACAATTCCTAGCCTCAAGGATTTTAATCAAGTCATTATCAGTTTCGAATGCCATTAAGAATTTGTAATGTGAGCTGAACACAATGAGTCTGAACCGTGAGAAATTGAAGAGCCACTAAACACTCATAATAGTCTTCAATAAAAACAATAATCTTCCAATTTGTTGGAGAAATACTTGTACTGGCCAATTACAACCAAAATCCGTTGGAGAGTTACCGTATGTATGGAATGCAATTATGGACCATTCTTTAATTTCCTGAATCATGAAGCAGCATTGAGAAGCAACTTTGTAAGCTTGTTCATTATTTAATAAGAAAAATAAGATTATGTCATGAAATTAAATATAAAAACAACAAACTGAAAAATGAATAAAATATTAATTTTTTTAGTGCATTTTTTTTATACAAGACAGTTGTCAATAATCCAAAATGTTGAAGTACACATTTTTTGTTTTTTTTTTTTGTTTTTTGAGGGAAATGTAACAATTTTATTTTATCGATGAAGAATATAAATATAAATAATATACCATGACAAATATTTGAACTTAGCATTCAAGCAGAAAATGGATGCTAATAAATTCTCTCTGCTGTTGATACATGTCTTAAAAAAACGACAATAACTGTAATGTTATCTTTGCTGCCACGTTCCACAGCTTCAGTAGCCAACCTCTTAGAGCACATGCCAGCCTCTTTAACTGTGTCCTTTATTATATTTATCACATCCAAACTGCTCATCACATCCCATAGACCATCGCTAGCCATGACCTAAATCAATCATTTTATTAATAACCTAATCATCATAGTTGGAAAATATTGTACCATAACATGCACCATAGTGATATGAGGATGATGCATATAACAATAACAAGCTTTGCAGCCTTAATCTTTCATCAACTTATTTTTCCGTCAACTTATTTTTCGCAATGCTTGAAATGGAAACTTATTTAAGATTCAATGTATATAACAATCTTCATGCAAATAACCGCATGTAGCTTAAAACTCCTCACCAGAAATTCATCCTCTGCACATAAGGTGCTCTCAGTTATCTCAGGTTCTGCAGTTACAGCAGGCTTCAGGTCATCGTCACCGATAGAACGAGTAACCTGTGTAAAGTAACAGTCAATTTTACTGATGTGCAATAAATTGTAAGAGCTTGAATCATTATTAGTATCACATCCGTCCCTGATTATATTATTTTCTTAACACGTGATCATTTGATTGTGAAATTAAAACAAAAGGAATAATTAATAAGAAAGGAAAAGATGGTAGTGATTGTATTATCTACTGAATGAAAATGATTACATGAGTACTCCCTCCCCTATGCAAATCACCTCTTCACATCCAACAAACCAAAGAATATAGAAGAATACAAAACTAACTTCTCACTACCTTGTTTATAATACATGTACTTGTAATATATAATGTTGGCTTTCAGCTTAACACATTCTATACTTCACTCTTAGTTCTAAACTTTTATTCTCTTTAGTGTTCGTAGAAAGTTCTGTAACTGATTCTGTTTTCTAGTACTTGTTAGTTGCAACTGAAGTAGTGGTTACATTACTATTAAGTGAATCATAATCACAAATAACAAATAACATATTCAGATCAAATACATTGAAATTCTCTCGAGAGAAAGTCAAGCACCCTGGATTCCAATTTCACAAAATACGTGTAGAAGAAACATATCCCAGAGTTTCCAAACACGTGATATAAACTATAGCAACCAATTTGAACAAACCTGAAGCGCAGGAAGACCAACTCTCCAGGTATCAACTTGCCAATGAACTTGGCCCCCTTGGCGAATAACACGCTCTCTCTCTTGAAGACAGCTTGCAACATGATCCTAATAATAATGCTAATATTTGATTAGTAATCAAATAAGGAATAAATTAAAGAGGCTGTTGAATTATTCAATATTAACCAACAATTTATAGTAATTTTCAGCAGCTCACCTTACTCAGAGCAATGGGATTACCAGCACGACATAAGATTGCCCGACAATCACCACTATTAGCAACAAATAGCTTGTTCCCACTTACAATAGCAGCAATTGCTGTACAACCAGGATGCCAATCCTTCTGGATACATCTGTTGGATTTGCGATAGGAAGCAAGCTCTTTTCTGAAGGCAGTATCTGTTCTAAGGAATGCTTCCACTAGTGCATTAGCAGGACTGCACTTAAAAATATTAATAATTTACTAACTTTTTAGATAAGAGGGAAAGAAATAGTACGGCTCAGGAAGGGGGAATTTAGAGTGAAATATACCTGGTTGCAAAACCAAGAGTTTGCAAAACTGCTGGTACAGCCCTAGAAGAAAACTCTGCAGCTGCTGCGCCTGCATATGTAATTTTACTTTTCATCACTTTCTAGCACATAATCATGATATTTGAGGACATAACTTCAAAATTGATTTTGATGTTCCCTAGAAATAAGACGATGATTCTCCTAGTGATGCATCCTGTTTAGGGACATGTCAATAGATATTGCCCTTACAGAAACAGAGTAACAACTAACAACACCAAAGTTCACATGATATACATTCATCTGAATCTGACTGAAAACAACTTTTTGATAAAAGGAGGCATACTGGATTTGGAAAAAAAGAGAGGAGACATAAAGGGTTCTCAATAATGTAATAAATGAAAAGCATGAAAGCTGAATTGCCATACTTACGTTGCTTATTCTATCACAAATAATTATGGTTTTCATATATTCAGAAGTAGGATACAGGTGCATGTAACAAAAATCGAAAGAGATTTTTAGTACATGCTAGAATACTATTTCAAATTCTTCATTGTCCACGATTTCTCAACATGCTGGGAACTGCTTTTATCGGCTAAGATAATTATTTCCACATTGGAGTACTATTTCTTCTTAATTTTGAATTTCAATGTATAAAAAATCTAGATATTTATTATATCATAAGTACCTCTATGGCCATCAAAGATCCCAAAAGCATAGACATCCTTTTCATTGAAAACATGGGGCAGAATGAAATGTGTGTCCTCCATAGCCTCCCTTCTCCCACAAGTAGCATAAGATCCCCAAGACAGTATTGGAAGGTAAGCAAAAGGCTTGTCGTAAGACTCGCACCATGTTCTGAAACCAGAATCAGTTGAGCTAGAGGTATTCCTAGCGAAAAGCTCGCCTTGAGCAGACCAGCTAATACTCTCTTGATAAGTCTTGTCCACACATTGGTCAACGGGCAAGTTACAAGGTCTAATATGCATATCTTCCATTTTCTTTACCTTCCTGTGTTCCATAATAAAATCAAGTTCCTTGACAATCTCATCAAAGGAAGGTCTGCTTTTAGGATTAGCATCCCAGCACTTTCGTATCATCGATACTAATCTTGATGGTATACCCAACTCCTCGCTGGCAAGGACCGGTCGTAAACCATCGGAGACAACAGCTGCTGTTAGTTGTTGCTCAGTATAGTTCATCTCAAGTACCGTGTGAGCCTGCCATGAGGAAAAATTGATCAATATCACTTTTACAGAGTTTTGAAAAAGAAATTTTGATATAGCCAAACAATATTTTCCTAAAGCTTTTAATATGCAAAAGTCAAGAAAATCTCCAACCATGTAATAAATTACTAATAGTAACTTGTACCAAAAAAAATAAAAAATACTAATAGTAACAGTCCAACCAGAAACTTGTTTTATTTTGATGCAGATATATCTCATTGGACTGCTCCATGATATTAGTTTGATTTTATGTGACCTAAAGCTCAATTAGTTGGATATCTGAAATCAAATGAAATAAAACTAGTTTCTACACTTCACAATCAGCCAACCTACACTTCTCAAGTTCATGCGATAGTTCAATGAGCTTTACATTGATTCTTAGGAAATTAACTCATTCATATGGCTTCAATTAGTAACTGAACAATCATATGGAATCATTTGACCCTGAAACATCTTTTTTTCTCTCAGGAACAAAAGAAATCCCCATTAATTCTTGCCAGTTGAACATTCAGATGGACAAGCCGGAGTCCCTTTAAGGAACGTGGCAAATATTAAAAGTTTATAATTGGAAAAAATGTTTTTCAGTCTTTACATACGAAAAAAACATTCACACATCTCATGTATAGAACCAGTTATAATGTTCAATAGACAAGCGATAAGTTCAAACTACCCTACATACAAAAAAGATAGACTTACCTGTGCTTCTGCACGAAGATCAGTATATGGCACAACACCAGTAAGGAGTTCACTGCAACATATCCGACAAAGGTTTTAAATTCACAAAACAGAACATAAATAAAAGATTTCCAAGAGAAAGAGATTTGATAGAGAAGAGAAGAACAATTTTGTAATGGCAACTCTTTTTAACTGCAAAGATGAACATTTATATTTATAAAAACAGAAGAATGAGATATACTCGAACTTGGACTCATGTGGAAAAGATAACATCAGAGGCACCTGACATGCACCAGCACCAAATTACTTTCTAAGAATACAATGAGCAATTTTCACAAAACATTCATAGAGTTCTGTAACTAATGATTTATTTAATGGTAGCGACAAAATTGAAAAAATTCTCCTTTTAATGTTTCAACTTTAGCAACAATACCACTGCTCAGTTATCGAGTCTGATAATATGAATGAATGCCTCTTGCATATTATTCATATTATTGTAGTTCCATTTAAATCAAAAAGTTGTCTTGTATAAGTTTCTGTTTGTATGAATATTATTGTAGTTATACAGAAGCCATGGTGGAGAATGGCATGGCAGATTTTGTCCCAGCCACCATAAGCAATTTGGGAAGCGCCAACCACCATAGCGGCGCCATAGGCATAAACCTTCTTCCCCCATTGACAACAATGATGAATATTGTCTATTTAAAAATGAAAAAACGAAAGACGTGGATGACAGTCCAGCCACTGTTCTGCTAGACTATCTCTTGCTTTCCAAAGAAAGACGGAGTAAATATCTTGGTAATTTTCAAATCCTATAATGCATTTAAGAAATAGCATACTTAATCATGGTAAAACCGTTGCAAGTAGCTCCTCTTATGGCAGATAACTAACAGCATCAGATATTCAAGACATTACCATCATTCAATTTTCCTTGAACCAAGAAGAAATACAAATTGAAGGAAAAAAACTCAAATTCTTACTTGATTGATATCCCAAAACTGTATACATCCGACTTTTCTGTGTGTAATTCCTTTCTTAATATTTCAGGTGCCATATAAACAAGTGTTCCAACCATATTCTTTTTGTGAAAACCACCAGTAGGTTTTCCAGAAGACTTCCAATTCTCAAGAGAAACTCCCTTAATATCACTCTTGTATTCAGCCAAACCAAAATCTGTGAGGTGTGGACAGAGATTTATGTCAAGCTGCATCAGAGACACATTAGATTGGTAAGGTAATGTACAAAAAGAGTATGATACATCAAATATTGAATACAATGTTAAATAACTAGAGAATCGAAAGATATGGGAGACATTTACAAGAATATTTGCTGGTTTCACATCTCTATGCAGAATCCCGAGGTTATGCAAATATTGCAAGGCCTTTGCTGTAACAATAAAGTAACAAGGAAAAAGGAAAAACTGTCAATCACATTATTTCCTTTTTCTATTTGATAAACTTTCAATCATGCTATATTCTTAACTTCCACAATTTCCCTACATGATTGAAGTTGTTACAATACAATGGTTAAAAGAGTTGAAGGAAAAAATTCCTAGTCGATCTAATACTTCTACAATTTGCAAATTCTTTATTTGGACATTTAACTAATAATTCCGACAAGAAAAGGAAGCCTCAATGCTAAATCAATCGATCCTTCAAAATTTCTCGAAATAACTTTGCAAATCACTTTACAAATGCAATAATTAATTCTCCCCCGCTGTCCTATTGTGGGTAGTAGATTAACATGGTTAGAACATTAAAAGAAAAGTAGATAAGGTACTTGGTGAAAATATTCCCAATCCTTCAATATGTAAATGAACATTTGTTTATAGTCCAAAAAAAACACCAAAGTCTTGTATTTTGGTGAAAGATGTACTCAGTTATGAAGAATTTTAGAATTGAGCTTATGACCTAACTAACTCATCGAACAAAATTGGCCTGTAAGGTAAGAACTGCCCAAACCTTATAAGCACTACTAAGTACTAACTACTAAGTTCATATCTCCGTGTGATGTGGGGATAAACACACCACACCAGGATCCTACACCCAACACAGTCAAGGTGTCAAAGGAAGCAATGAAGGTGCTAGGGGAAGACCGCAATTAAGGCGGATCTCCGACAAATATGGTATTTTTGACATTCCAAATCATATACACCTTGATTTGACCAAACAACACTATAGTTTAGCATAATATGTAGGCAAAAGTTTAACCAGGCAAAGTAATTATCACAAGATATTTCAATAATGCAACTACTCTATACAAGCTGAAATCACAATCATACCTAATTGCATTGTTATCATAAGCGTGTCATTGACGGTCGGGGCCCATTCTTCCACATGCAACTTGTGGCCGAGATTGGAAGACTCATATAACTTGAAGAAAAACATATAATTGGGTGGTTTTGCATGGGCGGCAATTAGTGTTGCTATTCCCGGGTGATCTAGCTTACTACATTTATTTAAGAAATCGAAAAACAGTCAACCTCAAACTCACAATACTCCACATTTTTTTTTGTAAATGGCAAAGATGTACTCAAGATGGATGAAGCACCAACAAAAATAAAAAAAGAACAAAAGCACAAACAATCAAAGCTGGACCAAAATAAAAGCACCTGGCCCCCCTCCCACCTCCTAGCAGAGACACCCCCACCCCCACTGAGCGGCAAGAAGAACAAGGCAGCACCACCCAAAGTCATAAGGTCCCAATACAGACAACCCACATGTCTCTAGCAGTACCAACACAAAATAGGTTCCATTTCCCACTCGTAGTAGGAGCAGGAATGGCCAGAATGTCTACCTAAAACCCACTTCCACGAGGTGAACTTGATTTTGTCCACCAGTTGATGAAGCCACCTTCCCCGAAAGATAAATCATTATGGGATTTCCAAATAGACCACACAGTAGAATGTCAGACCAAAAGGAGATCTAATCTAACCTTCTTCCCACCCCCAAGACCTAGAATAAGACTAAGGACACTACCCAAATCTGAAAGTAAGACGAGCTCCCACCTTAACCACCTGAAGACTCTATAGCACACAGGACTAACTAGCGGACACGTAACAAAAAGATGACAGGCCCACTCAACCAACGCACCACAGAAAATACAAGAGGTACCCCTGGGTTAGCAATCACCCTCCAGATAGACCACACAATACTCCACATTTATTCTTTACAATACCAAAAAATGCAGTAAAATAACAAATTCCATTAGTTGATGTGCAAATAAGCATAGAAGATAAAGGCACAATTTAGAGTAGCTATTAACTTATAGGAGGTTCTCATATGGAAATAAGTACATAATTTTTTGTTACAAAATAAACTAACATATGTGTATGAAGAAGTTAAACGAGAGAGCTTCGGAAAAATTTAAGATGCAAAAGTTAATTTCAATTTTATGGTAGAAACTATTGTTTAGAAACCTGATTCTTTAAAGAGTGTCAGGAACACTCTTTTCAAGACTCACTCTTGTCCCACCACTGTGTGTGATCCATTTCTAAAGTGTGAGAACCAACCACATTGATTTTACTGAACAAGAGAGTGAGGGTTGAAACGAGAGTGTTGCTAATACTCATCTTCTTCTAGTTTTGTTCTCCTATTATCCTTACTCCACAACACAAATTTAATCGTAAAAGTACAAGAAAATTGGCGATGATCTATGAAGCATGGACAACAGACACGACACCGATGAGTGTCCGTGCTTCAAAGGAAGTGATGATAATCCCCAGCATCTTAACAAGAATAGTTATAGTTATTATGAATATATAGGAAGGAGAAAAAGAGAAACAAACCAAAGCAATTGTAATTGTTTGTGGAAGTTATTGATGTGTTCAGAAAGAGACAAAATGGGTTTCTTGACAGCAACTTTGTCTCCATTCAAAGTGCCTTCATAAACAACACTCTCAGCACCTGTGAATGTAAATGAAAAACAGTGAGTTATTATATATAATAATATAAGAAATAAAGAAGAAGAAGAAAAAAGTGAAGTGACCTCTGGCAATAGGAAAAAGAAGAGAGTAAGAGGAAGGAGGGAGATGAAGGGGAATAGAAGAGCTTGTGCAGCAACCCCTAATGCAAGTGTTAGGTTCCACAATCTCTATCCCTACCATTCTTCTTCTTCTTCTTCTCAATATGAATATCAATAATATGATAGATAGATATATCACGTTTAAGCTATACATATAACACAATCATATGTATATATCGTATCATCACGGTACTTTTGTTTTGTTTTGTTTTGTTTTGAGAAATTTCGCGTTGCTGCTTTCTGCCGCATACTACGCATATTCCATCCACTAAACCAAATCAACCCGCCTATATTCATTCTTTTTTATTTTTTTCTTTTAATTTCCTCAACATTTTTCTTCAATTTTTGGTTTTTAAAGTTTTACATCACCACTCTTGGTTCTTGCTTTTATGTCAAATTCAAAATTTTGATTTTTTTTTCTTTCAAAATCATGTTCAGCACATTAGAATTATATTGTAAAATTATATATAAAAAAAATTCTAACCATGGATGAATTAAATATGAATTTTTATGTTTTTGACATTTTAAAATTCATATTTAATTAATTTTTGTTAAATAAATTATAACTTTTTTGGGGAATTATTTAATATTCTAAACATTCTTGTAAAAACTCTATCAAAATTTTAAATGATATGTATGAGTTAACGTGATGCGAAACTTTTGGTGCACCAACGGACTAAGGAGAATTTTAGGAGGACTAAAATAAAAAGCTGAAATATTTATAATGATTAAAAATATATTTAACCATTACATTTAATTCTTTGAAAAAAATTCTTTTGACAAACTTTGAATTACTGATCTTCCTTTAAGAATCGAATGATTAAAAAAATATAATACTATTTTTTTTACTCACAATAAGTGTGTTTTCATATTAAAAAAAAACAAAATAACTAAACTTTTCAATAGAAAAATGCCCTCTTATTCATCAAAAAGTGTCTTTCAATAAATCAATCATAAATCAATAGTATATGTAAAGTTTATTATGTCACGCCTGATTTTCACATTTATTTTCTATTCATTTTAAAGTTTTTTTTTTTCCATGAAAGAAAACGATAATTTTACCAACCGAACTCTTTTTACTCAAAATATATATAGAAAAAAAAATATGTATTAGAGGGGACCAAACCAAAACGATAACAAATAAAATTAAATGTAAGGGAGTCATTTCTTAGACAAACCGAAACAATCCCTAAAAAAGGTCTGCCTAATAAAAAATTGGTTGTGAATCCCACCAAACTGTGGCTTGAATAGAAGGTCCCGTGTTAGAAAATCACACAAAATTTTGTTACATGAGTACTTCGCCAAATGTAATTAAAAATCATCATCGGTTCAGCTATACACAAAATACTAGGACGGTGTGAAAAACATAAATTCTTTAGAGCAACCTGGGAGTCGTGGTTTGGTTGCCAATACTTCTTTTGACTCTAACAAATTCTTGAGATCTTTTGTTATTACCGGGCATCTGTGAGGAGTGACCACCATAAAAGGGGGTTGCTGACACATAAACACTATATCAATGGTAGATGTGGACTGCGGAGCTGCACAGAAACATTTTCTTCCATGCAACCCTTGCATTACAGTATCCAAGATTGCGATGATTATTTGTTTGCTGAATTTTCGGTTCCAAGATGACGGGAATATGTTCCAAACCATTATTTCTAACCAATATAGACGTGTCAACAATTTCATTCTTGACATTCGATAAAGCAAAATGAAAAAGGAGCTAACCTTTGGAAGGTACCAACTGAGCTGAAGGTTGAATAGAATTAAAATCGAGAATATAATAAATAAAAGAGATATGAGCCTTTGCAAAACGAAAACAAAAGAAATATGAAGTGTATAACATTTATGTTTGTCTATTTCTGTACAAAATATTAGAATATTCCTTATTTCACAGGTGTGCAAATTTCAAATTTATTGGTAAGTAGAAGAGTTTTATACAGAAAGCATATGCACATTTGAGACTTAAATGAGAAGTGAGGGTACAGAACTATGAATTTTGATTGAATCAAAGTGTTCAGATTACATAACCATAACTGGAATATCATAATCATAACTAACAATGATTTCCTTGATTTACAACCCCCTTTACGCTATCGATTTGTCCTAAAAGAATCAGAAAAAACTATGTATACTCAAATAACAAACCAATAATTAATCCATGCACACACTACAACCAGCATTTCTATAGACTATAACATATCAACACTACAAATTAAAGCCAGCACCAGTGGCAACCACTATTACCCATTATTTCAGATTTCACCTGTCCCAAGAGGTTGCCTTGAGGCATTTCCAGAGGCCCAAGCTTGATAATCTTTCACAAGCTGTTCAAGAAAAATAACTCAGCATAAAATAAATTGTATAAATTTCTCACTACCTAAAATTAGTACAAACTTCAAGTAGCATGCAATCTATTGTAGAACCATAACTCTAGCTACTGCTACTATAGTCTGCAAGTAAGTATCAGTAGCAGCAATAAAGAACTAAAAGACTGATGAAATAAAAGGTGAACTCAAAGAGCAATTTTACTTTGTTATATAATACGTTATTCACAAAGATTTATATTAATGGTGTAGATATTGTAAAAAATATATTAGCACTGTGTGAGTCACTAAGAGGGTCTGCAACCTCCCTAGCCAAATGGCTTCGTACATTTACCTAATAAACGGCCTACCCCTCTCTATTCCCTCCCACTATTAATAATCCTCACATATTCCCATTCTTACTAACCATCCACTTGGCCAGTTTGTTACAAATTTCACCACATCCTCTCGCGGTCATTAAAGTTATTTCGAAGAGAGTTGCACAGAATAAAACATCACAACATGTAATATGGTATTAGTGATATTTTTAATAATAAGTTTTCCTAGGATGATATAAAATGCAAGGATATTATAGAGTATTTGAAAATTTTATGACAATTGGCATTATCACAGATGATGGACGAGACCACCAAACACCTATCTCTAGCAATAAATTATTATGGATTTCACATTTTAGGCTGCAATTAATATACAATGTTACTTTGTTGGATCAAATTACAATATTGTAAAACAAAATCTTCTCTCTGTCTCTAAACTCTAACACATCTAACTCGTTTGATCTCAACACTACGCAATTTATATACAGTACATATAAAAGGACTGATTTCTCCCAAGAAATGTGACTTATAAACTTGAATTTGCATAAACACCCACTCTTCCGTTCATTCCAATATTTCTGTGTAAAAGCTGACAGAATAACATGACTGAATCTTTCTACCTAAATTTTGAGTATTTGTTCAAGGACTTGAGTCCCAGCTGAATCTTTCTACTGGTCAATGTACATGCAATGAAAAAGCTAAAGAAATCAGAGATGCTTCATAGAAGCTAGGTTTACAGTCATCTGTCTTCCAAGATTATGTTGTTTAAGGGTTAATAAAGTCAACATACTTAATCCCTTCCCTGAAAAACTTTTCAGGTTTAACATGTCATGGTGGAGATAAATATCCTTCCAGAGGATGACATGAATAGCACAGTTAAGTTTTATTGTTCTTTCCAGGACGATGAGAATCTGTATCTTGAGATATTGCAACTGCTAATCATGAGTAGGGATATGATGACTTGGTACTCAATTCACATCAACATAATTTATGGTGAGGATATAATGACTTTATGAGATAGGATACCTTGTCTGATAGTGAAGTCGGATTTATGTAGGATAAATAGTTTTGGCTATTGAGTCTACACATCAACAAAATTATGTACATTGTCATTAAATACTCCATTTATAGAGTAATCCTGTTTTATCAGTTATTATACAATTTGTTGTATGGTGAACTTAGAATGAAACCTTGTATGACTTTTAGATAACTTCCAAACATACTGTCAGAGTTATAATTCCTACCATGGTTGCAGCTAAAATCATTTCAAAATGATAGAATGCTGAGAACAAATTGATATATGAAGCCAAAACTATCTACGTATTTGTGATTGAAACTACATCAACCTCGGTCAGTATTTTATGTTCCAGGGATATCAGTCAGACAAGTAATGACTTGATAGGTATGGACAATACAGATTGTCATATTTGGACCATTTAAACCATTAGATTAGATTGTAGTACACTAGAATAAAAAGATAGTCCTATAGGTTACAAAGTGAGTTGCTGTTGGAGGGGTGTTCGGTAAATCACTGTGTTAGGTGCAAAAGCGAAGGAGATAAGCTGTCTAATTTAAGATACTAAGTAGTATAATAACATAATAAATTCAACAAGTATTTTAAATTCTCAAGTTATCCAACTTCAACTCTAATTTTTATCATACTTATAACTTCACAGACCCTCGCGTGCGTAAACAATCAAATTCTTATACATACACTTGTTTCTTCTAATACATGTGATAATTTATCAATCTATTGTAGTTGGCAATTTTGCTGGATGTCGTGTTATGTCCTTGACACATGAATACATTTATGCTGATTATATTTCATGGATATGGTTGAGTTAAGAGGCAACATCGAAACATTTCCATGCCAAAGTGCAAGTGCAACCTGTTACCCTTGGGTGCATTTGGTTAGAACATAACTATCTTACTTTTTAAGAAGTCTCCTTGGAGTAAAAGTTTATTTGGGATAAGATTAGGTGTCTCACTTTTGGCTTCATTTTGGCATAAAGCACATGAATTTTAAACGGGTACCAAACAGATATCGCAAGGATTGGGTGGCTTTGATTAATTGTGTTCTGGTCTTATGTTAAGGAGGACCCGATGTTCCTCTATCCCTTTGTAATTTGTTCTTTGTCAGAGTGAACTTCTGTTATGATATCATCAAAGAAAAGATGCCACATCGCCAAAGTTAGTTGCAACAAAGAGATTGGAATCACATGGAACGAGAGGTGTGTGCAAGAAAGTGACACATAGGGTATATAATAGCAGTGTAAGGAATAAGAAAGGGTGTGCAAAATTTGATGAAAGTCTTTATTTCCTTCCCATTGGCACTGTTTGGAATGACTTCTTCTTCTTAGGCTTGTACAAAGATCTATCTTACTCTCACTTCTATTCCCTTCTATAAATTGTTCTGTTCTTTGGTCATGAGTAATTGTATTTCTCAATCATTTGTTCTTTTGTACTCATCATTGTACCAGGTAACGATGTTTCAGAATTCATTCTGTTACTTGTGTTGACCTCTGGTCATGAATATAGGGTTCTTATTTCTCTAAATATGTTCATTTATCATCTCCCAGAAATCCAAACCCTTGCAACTTAATTTCATACAAAAATAGAAACATATTTTAAATCAAAAATGTAAACAATATACTGAGCTTTAACAAACCTGTGACATAAAACGGGGAAGCATAATCTTGAGTATTTGTTCAAGGACTTGAGTCCCAGCTGATTCAATTGCTTGCTTTGGTATTGCTTTGAAAGCGAAAGGAATTTCAATGCTTACCTGAATTCGACATAGCAATGCAAAGAAAATTTAACTCAAATGACACAAAATAAAAATCAGAAGAAAACGATAGTAAACTAGAGTACTACCACCTCAATTATAGTGTCTGATGTGAGTTGCTGCAC
>Ga0099826_10000528_pt1 | contig 18866 bp, 18 predicted proteins | sample Mtrugardesep15_FD_76830 | JGI IMG/M metagenome (GOLD analysis project Ga0099826, IMG submission 76830) | Root nodule microbial communities of legume samples collected from California, USA - M. trunc garden sep15 | ecosystem: Host-associated > Plants > Roots > Nodule | place: USA: California... | reverse complement strand
TTCTTCTATATTACTTAGTTATTAGGCAAAATTACACTTTTAGTCCCTTAACTTAATTTATGGATAACAGTTAAGTCATTTGTCTTTTTTTAATTTCAATTTTGTCCTCTTGGTCCATTTTCATATGGATTTTTAAGCTTCAAATCTAATATTCTTATGTAAACATAGATGAAGACCATAAATTTGAAGATTAAAATGCCATAAGAAAATAAAACCATGTATTTGAAGCTTTGAAAATCCATATGCAAATGAATCAAAAGGACAAAATTGAAATGAAAAATAAAAATAAAGGAGAAAATTGTTACCTTAAATTAAGTTATAAAATTGTAATTTTGCCTAGTTATTATTATGATTTGTTTTCTGATTTTCCTATTTAATTGGGCTTACGAGTATTGTATAGTATCCCTATAAATAGGGGTTATTCTTTAGTCTTCTGTATCAGGCTGGTATCAAATCATTATCAATCATAGCTCACCATAATTATATTTCTTCTTACTATTCTAAATTTAGATCTTACTCTTCTCCTTTTATCTAAAACCCATAACATTGATAGGCAACAATTCAACTTCTGGTTTTTCAAAAAAATAATTAAATTTCTTCTAGATGACTCAAACAAAAAACTAAGCATACTTAAATAGCTCTGTCCAATGGAAAGCCTCAAAGAATATCACGTAAAGCGTGGAAACCATCCCATCGAGTTAAATTACATGTCGATTTCATCACCAAAACTGAAATTCATGTATACATTGAATAAAGTCCTATCTACATGCTTAAAAAAGTTATGAAAGAAAGATAGAAAAAAAAAAAAACAGATGATTATAATATATGGTGGAATATATAGCATATGAGTTCATGACTTCATGCATGCACAGATGTTTACCTTGTTATGTAAAGGTATGCCATCAACTTTTCCCGATCTAGAAGCAGACGAAGTTCCATTATTGGAGGTTTGAGGCGGACAGGTACGGATAGTCTTCACACTGTCACATAAAATATAATATGTAAGACACTTATAATTCAAAGTTTTGCAGGAAGTAATAGCGTCTGAAGATTCATTGTGAATAGTGTCAGAGTTGATTTTGCTTCTAAACATTAGTTAGAAGCAAAACTGATTTTGCTTATAGTTAGACAAGAAGTGAAAAAAATTAGATTATTACCAAGCTTGGAAAATATGACTAAGTTTCACATTAAACTTGATTGCTTTTAAAATAAAGACATCCAAACATGAATTACACTTCAAACTCAATTTTAAGATCAATTTTACAAAATTAAGTATATTCACGTTGGAAGATGTGTTCGTGAAAGATATGAAAATAACGTGTTATAATTCAAAATCACATTTATCAAATAAAGATGAGAATTTCAACAAAAAGCATCAAGAGTACCTCCCAACAGCAGAAAAAACCTTCATAAGATTCTGATGACAATGATCCTCGGGTAGGTTTTCAGCTATAACAATGCGAGACTGCCAACAAAAATTGCAAGATATGAGAAAGAGTAACCAAAATAGAATACATCCTGAATAGAATGTTTCAAAAAGAACACACAGCGTGCAAAGTTATCAAAATACAACCCATCAAAGGCATTTGTTGATGTAAAGAAAACCAAATGATGCGTCAATAAACTATCTCGCACAGCCTAAAGTCAGTCAAAAGTTTGTAGTAAAATAATTACTTGTAGCTCTTCAATATCAGACTCGGTTGGGGAATACTGGCGTTTTATTTTCTTCCCATCTTCACTAACTACCTGGAGAATCCATTGATGATGTATATTTAAAAGCAACAATAATAAATCATGAAAAGATGCACACAAAAAGTAGAAGAAAAAAAAAAAAGGCTCATGAAGCATGAAATTATACAAACTTACCAGCTTTGATGAGTTCCTCAAAACATTTGCAAGCTGGGAGTGGCTGTTTATGAGAGCCTTAATCTTCTTGAAAGATGCAACAACAGATATTGGCACTGTATAAAATAGAAAATGAAATGATATCAAGTCTGAAACCATAGACCATCCTATACAACAAAATTCAGTGTTCTATTTCATCATCGCATCTTACTAAAATACAGATAATATTATCCTCCCTCAGGAAGAAAGGGGGTGCAATAAGTGATAAGGAGAATGAATATTATTATCTTACCAAAACCTTCTGGGTCTTTGTTGATGAACCTCATCAAATGATCGGTAGTAGCCAAGTTTAAATCACTGAAATAATACTCCACCTAAAAAAAATCCCAACCAAAACCCTAGTCAAGTTGTAGAGATGCAATCTAGAGAGATATGATCAACACAAATAGATACGAATGAAACAATTGGAACATGGAATGAAGATGAAATTAGGCAAGTTGGTTGACCTGTTTCAAAATTTTGTGATGAGGTTGTTCATCGGAATGAGGTTTGGTTTTGGAAGCAGGATTATGATCTGGCTGCTCAACTTCTTGAGGAGGATATTGATGATGAGAGCGGTAGTGAACCAACTGATGAGGAGGAGGATGATGATGATGTGGTGGTGGTGAGTAAAGAAGATGATGATGTAGCGGAGGAGGAGGAGGCGGCGGTACTAATAGGCGTGGGGTGGGCACAAACTCTGGCGCCTGAGCGTTGAGACGGCTAAAAGAAACGTTCCTAAAAAGAGATGACGATGATGATGATGATGGATCTGACGGCGAGATCACTACTTGGGGGGTTTCTGTCACCGACTCTTCTTCTTCCGCCATTTTCTTGTCTTCTACAGCTGCTACTGTTGCTGTTTCTGTTTAGATTACTTTTCCAGCGGTTCGTTACTTGCGTCGGTCTGCTCTGTTTCACTTCAATCAGAGAAGAACTCTCGCTAAATTGGATTTCATTGATTGGTGACTTTTTATTGACCAGGATTGACGGACGCGCCCGGCCCACAAAACCACACAGGGCCCATCACTACCGGTACCACTTCACTCTCATCATTTTAATGATATGGGTCTTGTTAACCGGTGTCCCGGAGTACGGGGTAAGGAATTCAAAGTAAAAAAATCGTATTGGAAATATAAATTGTTACTTTTGATCAACTAATTATTACATCACTTTTTAATAAAATTTTACCTCTTTTAGCTGCTTAACAAATGCCCCCGGACACTGGTTAACCTTGTCTTAATGATATTGATGATTCTACCGGTAACTCTTGATTCTCATTACCCTCGCTGATTAATCACCATCTCTCCTCTTTGAGATTTTGAAATTAGCAAAGGTAGAAGAGTGCATCGCCTATTACATATCGCTGGTTAACTAAGGTGATAACTCCAAGATAATTCTTGATTCTCATAACCCTCACCGACTAACCACCATCTCTCCTCTTTGAGATTTTGAAATTAGCAAAGGTAGAAGAGTGCACCGCCTATTACATATCGTTGGTTATCTAAGGTGGAATGTAATGAGTTTGTTGGATGGACATTACATGTCTGGTCAAAGGATATGCAATGATCAAATCACACAGCTCCAGTCCACCTACCGTTGGAAAAGCCGTGATGAACTCATATTCATTGTCTTGCATGATCATAATCTATCTTCAACTTACTCTAATGGACCCAATCGACACCATCAACATATGCAACGGGTTGAAACATGTTACCATGATATTTTATCTCCTCCACATAATCAAGAATAAACACATAAGTACAATAAATACAAATGCACTAAGATTATAGAAATATCTTCATAAATAAAAAGGTTACTATGAGATCCTTGATTCAAAATTAGAATGAGAAGTGATTAAAACCAATACTTGTAATTATTTTATGGCAACGCCCATTCTTGCACGAAAAGTAAAATTATATGACATTTTTAAAGTTTTTTTTATGGGGATAAGAGCCTATCTGGTGATGATAACCAGCAAATTAGTTGGTTATCACGTTGCACTTAACTCCTATATTGGACAAGAAATTGAGTGATTGTATTGCCTAAGACATCTAATCATGACTATTTTATGATTAATGAGGAAGAATATGAGATGTCCCCAATAATTAGTATATTGTTTTAATAATCTATAAGTGTGGTATATGTAACTAATATATTGACCTTAGATAAAAGATGACCTAATATGATTGTAGTTTGATCTAATGGAAATTAAAGTCAACGGGGTTTTATTTTGAAATTCAAAATAAGTGACATCCGTGTCATTTACCTTATTCAACTTTGGTTATATAAGTGACCGTAAATAATAGTAGGCTTTTATATGTGTTTAGTCCCTGTAAATAGAGGTCATTTAAAATTTGGTCTTTGAATTTGTTAATCCTTGTTTTTTACCACTGCAAAATTTAATCATTTAAAATTTCGTCATTCCCCCCGCTTAATCACTACCACGTTAGTAATTAGCTGACGTGACACATTGACTCAACAAAGTGTGGTTTGAAGTGACAAAAATACCCCTCCTTCCATCACAGGGCAGCAAAACGACGGCTTTACCCCTTATATAATTTTCTCTTATTTTTCTTTCCTCTTCTCCTCCCACGTATTCTTTCCTTTCTTTCTTCTTTTCTTCTTATTCTCTAAACACATAAATCACAATCCCTAATTGATGTAACAAAACCTCAACTTCTTGTGCTTTTAACATCGGTTGCCATTTCCACCTCCACCATCCATCATCCACCTTTCCTTTGCTTTTCCTTCATCCGGTTGGAATCAACTTTTTCTTTCAAAATCTCTCCCTCGTCAAATACCTTTTCTTCCTTTTTCCCCGGTTTCTCAAAAATTTCAATCGAAAATGGGTTTTTCACCTCTTATTATACTCAATATTATCTTGTTGTTGTTGTTGTTGCAGGGTTGGTGGTTTGTGGAAGGAACGAAAAGATCTTTTTTCCCAAGTTTTAGCTTTTGATTAAGTATATTGGGGTTAAGCTCTAGCTGTGTTTTTATGAGCTGCTTAATTTTTCATTTAGTGTGTTGGTTTTGTGTATGGTCTCGTCCCTATAGAAGTTGTTGGCCAAAGGTTAGTTTTGTTTTACTTTGTTTTATAGGAGTGTTGTTTCTTTGTTGTGATATCATGTGTAGTCCTCTTGCCAACTTTGGTGTTTCTCATGGTTTAATGGTTGTGGTTGGTAAAGAAGATGATGGATTCATTTTTGGGTTGCTGAATGGTAAAGGAGAATTTTGGTTTGGTGAAGGAAAATTTGGGAGTGAGGGTTTACGTGAGGGAAGAAGGAGGGGTAGAAGAAAAGAAAAGGAAAAAGGGATAAGATAACAGAGAAATAAGAAAAGAAAGATGCATTTTGATTTTTGTTATTATGGCTGGATTTTGTTTGAGTATTGTTGTATATTTATTCATTGAAGTTTAAAAAAAAATATGGGTTTAAAAGATAAATTGTTGAATTGTGGTAAAGATGAACGATATGAATGGGAAATGAATAGAGAAAATGGTCTTATGGGTATTTTCGTCATTTTGTCGTGCTTTGATAGAAGGAAGGGCATTTTCGTCACTTCAAGCCAAACTTTGTTGAGTCAATGTGCCACGTTAGCTAATTAGTGACGTGACAGTGATTAATTGGGATGAGGGACTAAATTTTAAATAATTAAATTTAGCAGTGGCAAAAAACAAGGATTAACAAATTCAAGGAACTTTTATTTTTTCACGACACGAAAAGTATTCTCATCATTAAATGATGAAAAAAAGAAGATAAGTGAAAACAATTGAATAAAAGTATCAAAAACATTAAAGAAATCCGCATAATCTTGTAGAAATGCATGGCAAAGTGAGAATCATGATATCGAGGTCTTAAATGAAATATTGCTAAAAATGGCTTCCATGGTTTTACTCAAAACCCCGTTTTCACTGATGACCATTCAAATTTTTATTATATTTTTTACTTTTATCCTTATTATTATTTCTTCGTTGCTAAACTTATAACAAATTCAATTTCAGGGCCTTTCAATTTCAATTTGTTTTTAGTCTCTACTTCTTCTCGTGGAAGATTCTTTGATTTAACTTTGAGTTTGTTTTGTTGCCTTTCAAAAGGGTGGGATTGATGACAAAATATTATGTAGCAGGCTAGTAGTGATCGAGTGGGCTTCAAGTCCTAGTAATCGATTGAAGAAGACGGTAAAGGGAAAATAGCAAAGATGACAACGTTAATTTCCCACCAACTGATGTGGAAAAAATAACGATGTATAACAATGTAAGTAAGTTTTGTCCACATTTTTTATGTCATTTCATATTTACAAATATGTTTGGCCGATAATTTTACTGAACACTACAAATTGAGTCAACTAACTTATCCATTATCGTTTACTAGTGCGGTGATCCGGATTAAGCACGGGATGGTTCGTCGTGACTCGGACAATGTTCATTCAATAGGTAAATAAATTCAAAAAATACAAATAAATTAAGTTGAAAAATACAAGGATGTAATATTTTGATTTGATTGCCTTTATTTGTGTTGTACGTGATAAATTTGGTAGTATTTCAAACACTGGTTCTTAATTCTAATGATGATATAGAATAATAATAATTTTCATAAAATAAAAAAAAATTAATAAACATATTTTTTTTTATTAAAGTGGTTTTTTTAATAGAAGAAAGTGAAGATTACTCTCGTGTTTAAGAACGACAGTAAACATTATTATGATACTTGTGTCTGTCACACATCCTCTAAATGTGTAATTTACATATTTTGAGATAGCTGAAAGTATTGTTCAATATCCATAACTGATTAGAGTTAGTTTTAAGGTTTGGCATCATAATCATGTTCAAAATTTAGATGCTCAAATAAATGATATTTAAACTAGTATCACAACTCTTTATTCTAAATGTGAGATTTCAACTCTAAACGCGTAAGAGGTTGATCAACCTCACTCTTTATCGACTTAGCTAATTTGTTTTCATTATCTAAGCTCAACATCAGTATGCAGCAACATAAATCTAAAAGCAATTGGCTTAAAGAGGGAGATGGTAACTCCAAATTTTTCCTGAGTTTCGTGTCATCTAGAAGATGGCTGGACTCAACTCTTTCCCTCCCTGTCAACGAGTGTCAAGTAGAGGGTGTGACATATATCAGAAATACAATTTTTAATCATTTTACTGCACATTTTTTAGACTCTAATTTTGTTAGGCCTACTGTGGAGAATCTTACTTTTCAAAACTATGTTAAAGAATCAGATATGCTCTAATTCATGTTAATTTTAAATCTGTTATAATTTGTAAAGATTCTTAAAATAAAAAAGTCAGCAAAGAGAAATCCATAAGATATTGCAACTTAAAATAGTATATTTTTTAAACAAAATTGGAAAAATGAAACTTATAAAATAACAATAACGATCATTTTACTACTATATTTCATTGAATTCGAACCATATTTGTTGAAATTATAGTGAAATCTTTTAAAATAAAATAAAAAATAACACAAAACTTCTAAATATAATATAAAAATAATTATTGTTAAGTCCAATGTTTGAACCTTGGTTAGAGAGGTTTGCTGAGTCCTTTAATTATTCCCAACTGATGCTAAGTTTTGTAGTCATATTATATTAAATTTTTACTTCAACTTTCATTTTCAAAAAATTAACTTAGCAGATTATGCAAAACAAACTTTCTTTGTTGAAAGAGATTACACCAAATTAAAATACTTTTTTTAATGGCATATTATATTTTACAAAACATTAATTTTTCAATATTCTTCTTTTGTGGAAAATATTTACCATTATTCTTCTGAACTTTTAGATTAAATAAATATTTTAAAATAATTAATGGTAATATGTTCACATACTAGTTCTCCATTAAATAAATAAATAAATAAATAGTGAATTAATAGTTTTTTGGCGGACCTAACAAGATGGAGGTTGGAATATGTCCCTGGATCCAGAAATATCTGGCGGGAGAGATTGGTTGTTCCCCTCGCCGTCGGCCTCTTCTTCAAAACACGGCCGCCGGCGATTCTTCTCTAGCTCCAATTGTCCACCACCAATCATTCGCCGTCGCCGCTGCGTTCGAAATCCTACTCCTCAGATATCTGATGCAGAAATTGTGAAGAAGAAGAAGAAGACGATTAATCTTATCTGCCTCCCGCAGTTTCGTTTCCAGTTTGTTCTCGTGGTAGGTTCCTTGCTCTTCTCAATCTTTTTCTCTGTATCCCTCTTGGTACTTACTATTTGTTTGTTTGTTTGTTTATGCTTGACTACAGACTTTGACTATTACTTTTTTGTTGCTTCTGCTATTGCTCCAAAATACACACCTACAAACCCAAGTAAATAAATTGCAGGCTGAGATTTTTGGCCTCAATCTCAGATTACATTCATGCAACCACACCTTCAACGTCACTCCTTCACGTCCTCCAAACTACTCCACCAGAAACCTTTCTCTTATTTTCTCCTTCACACTTCTACTTATCCCACTCATCATTTTCAACTACATACACTATGTTTCTAAATCTGCTGACAACAATACACCCGAACAACAAGTTTCTCTAAACAAGCAAATTGCCTATCGCCTTGATGTCTTTTTATCCGTTTACCCATATGCTAAACCCCTTGTCTTGTTATTTTTAACTCTTCTGCTAATCTTTATTGGTGGTTTCGCCCTTTTTGGTGTAACTTCTGATCATTTGCTTCATTGCCTCTGGCTCTCTTGGACTTATGTTGCCGACTCTGGCAATCATGCCACTTCCCAAGGAGTTGGTCCAAGGTTAGTTGCACTTTCAATTAGCTTTGGAGGGATGCTTGTATTTGCAATGATGCTTGGACTTGTGTCCGATGGAATTTCTGACAAGTTTGATTCACTGAGGAAAGGAAAGAGCGAGGTGGTCGAGCAAAATCATACTTTGATTCTTGGTTGGAGTGATAAATTGGTACCATTCTGCTCCCACCATCTATTGCTTATCTTGTAACCATCCTTGTAAAATTGATTGAATGAATTTGTATCTCAACCCCTAATAACAAGATTGCATGTGCAGGGTTCATTGCTAAATCAACTTTCCATAGCAAATGAGAGTTTGGGTGGAGGAACTGTTGTGGTGATGGCTGAGCGAGACAAGGAAGAAATGGAGCTTGACATTGCAAAAATGGAGTTTGAATTCAAAGGAACATCTGTTATATGCAGAAGTGGTAGCCCCCTCATTCTGGCTGATCTGAGAAAGGTGCGGGATCTATCTGGATTAACCTTTTTATCCGAATCCTGTATAGCTGTATGTTCGTATAATATAATATACAAAATCTATTGTTAACCTGTATATCAAAGGATTTCCAAGAGAAGTTCATTCATAATTGTGTGTATGGGTACGTATCCCCCCATTTTGTCGGAGTCTGCAAGGAATTGCAAGGAGGAGGAACATTCCACCTTTGTTAGGAGAGGTTGTTTGGCTTATTCTATTATGTTTGAAATCATTAGAGATGCTTTATTGTCGGGTAATGTAAAAGTTCAGTAAATCCTCGAGCCATTAATGAATTTAAAACAAGGGAGGGAGTAGAGATGTAATACTAACACCTGATTAACTGAACTGAGCATGCCAGTCCTATATTTTCAAATAATTGGTTTGATTGGAGTTGCCAATACTGAACCAATTAAACTTGTTGTTGGTCAGTTGACTCATTCTTGCCAAATTTTTCTATTGCTGATGTAAAAACTTGGACAAATGGCAGTTTTGAAAAAAATTCTGAATGAAGAGTTTCCTTTGCTGTACAATCTGTCCATAAATCATTCTCGCAGGAAATGCTGTGTCAAACCAAGGACATCGCTTTGATCAATTACTTCTACAAATAATGCTTTTAATGTTGTATTATTTCTCTGTGTCTGTTATGGTATCATTCACTTCTGGTGGAAGATGTTGTTTAACTTCAATGGCATCAAAAAGCTTTTTAAGGCTGTTGATTTGTTTGCTGACACCATGTCATATACAGGTTTCTGTTTCAAAGGCACGTGCAATAATTGTCCTTGCTGAAGATGGGAACGCTGATCAGGTCTGATGAATGATGATGAGTTTCCAAATTTATCATAACATGAGTGCATGGCCATTAACGTGTTTTTTATTTGGTATAGAGTGATGCCCGAGCTCTGAGAACAGTCTTAAGTCTGACTGGAGTCAGAGAAGGATTACGAGGGCACATAGTGGTTGAATTGAGTGATCTGGATAATGAGGTCCTTGTTAAACTTGTGGGAGGTGATCTTGTTGAAACTGTTGTAGCTCATGACGTCATTGGTCGCTTGATGATTCAATGTGCTCGGCAGCCTGGACTTGCACAGGTCAAAACCTATTACCTCTTTTTGATGTAAATTTAGTTGCATAGTTCATAATGTTAGTCCAGTTCAAAAGTACTTGACTATTAGTTAATAGTTAATTTATATCAAGGCATGACAACTGCATTGTGGTTGACAATTTACTTGGGTAATGCATAGGGTTGTCTTTGTGCTGTCCCGTTCGTGGTTTGTCATTGGTCTCTTAGGGTATGCTTGGATGAAGGGATTTGGAGGATTTTAGAGGGGATGGTTTTGGAGGGCTAAGTCTATATTTTGGTATATATTTTAGATTTTTTTAAAAATGAATGAATAACGAGATACATGATCATTTGAGATTTAAAAAAAAGGGAATGAATAGCATGATACATAATCATATAACATTTGAACCACGTTTAATTTATTTTTTAGAAACGTTTTAATATTTTATAGCTTCTCAATTTAGAAAATAAAATTATGCCTTTGCTTCCCCTCCAAATTCCTGCATTCAAACATACTATTAGTATTAGGTTGGCCCTGTTCTTTACTACTTAGTTTTCCTTCTGTGGCACAGTTTAGGATCATGTATATATCTCTGCATCTTTTGTATTTTCTCTGTTCCTTATAATAAAAATTTGATGCCGTTCTTTGGCAGATTTGGGAAGATATACTTGGTTTTGAAAACTGTGAATTCTACATCAAAAGATGGCCACAGTTAGATGACATGCAATTTGAAGATGTATTAATCAGCTTTCCGGCTGCAATTCCGTGTGGAATCAAAGTTGCATCATATGGTGGTAAAATTATTTTGAATCCCGATGACTCCTATGTTATGCAAGAAGGAGATGAAGTTCTAGTTATTGCAGAAGATGATGACACATATGCCCCCGCGTCCTTGCCTAAGGTGCTTTGTCACATAAATTGCTATTGTTACTTGTTATGGTTTTTCCCCCTACTATTTTTATTTGTTTATGACAAATACATATTCAAATGCTAATCCAAAATAAAATTTACAGCTAATTTGGAATGCAACACCAACAAGTACTTATGAATCTGTTGGGATAGAAGGGTAGAAAAAGGGGACTAAAATAGTTAGGATTTGTTGGGTAGTTAGATGAGAGTGAATTAGATAGATAGGGGTAAAAGTAGAAAGGATTAATTCAGAAGATTAAATAGTTTGTGTGGAAGGGAAAACCCTTTGTGAAGGAGAAAGTGTTGGAGGAAAACTCTAACCCCTTATATGTTTAGATTTCTTTCAGTAATAACAGAAATTTGTTCTTATTATCTCTACTCTTCAAATCTGATTTGTGGATGTGTAACAATTGGTCTAGCTTGCCAAATCTTTAGGGGAAGAAATGGATTCAAGAGTGTTCTTGAAGGGGACCAACGATCATGGCTTACATTGTTTTGGGAATCTAGCATTATTGAGCTTAAGATGCTACAAAGTTGTGCGACGAAAGAAGGTGGATACTCCACATTTTGAGATAAAGAAGATTACTAAATAGACTACTTATGCTGATTAAAGAAGACCTTATATGGGCTCAAGAAATCTCCTAGTGCATGGTATTGGAAGTTCATTCAGACTATGATATCACTAGCAAACATGCAAAGTAAAGATGACCATGGTCTCTTTATTAAGCATTCCAAGGAAAGAAAACCACTTCTTATAGTCTATGTGAATGATATGATTATTGCAGGTGATGAAAAAGTTAAAAACATTCTACACATGCTACGCATCCGAGATGAAGAAGAGTGTTTACAATATTAAAGAGCTTACAAAGATGTTGATTTGTGGTTACTTTTAGAGTAGACTTTGTCAAATTTCGACAACTCCTGTTTCAATTATTAACGTGCTTTTAGTCAATATTAGTTGTGCTCTGATCACAGTCTAGGAGTTGGTCTTGACATCGGATATTGCAAAATTGCCAATTGATGATTATTTTTGAACTAGTGAGCCAAACTCACGGTGACTTTGTGTCTATCTCTTATATTACTCTCTCTCTCTCTCTCTCTCTCTCTCTCATCCTATATATTATTTCTCTTTCATCTTTCTTATGAAACACACAGAATTATACCAAAGTCGCTGTGACTTTCCCGCCTTAAAGTCACTGAATCCCAATCCATGAGTTTTCTGCTTTCAACCTTCTGGGCAAGGTTGCATTTGAAGGGGGGCATATTGTTAGGATAGAATAGTAGAATAAATGAGAGCTAAAATAATTAGGATTAGGTATGGTAGTTAATTAGGGGATACCCATTAAGATAAATAGGAAAAATAATAGAAAGTATTCATTCAGGAGATTAGAAAGTTTATGTGAAAAGCGAAACTCTTTGACATGATTCCTTCTCCTATTCTGTTTAGATTATGTAAAGGAAAAACTGATTAAATTCTCTATTAAATCTCTTCCATTGGATATGATTGTCCACTGTAGACTTTAATTAAGGAAAAACCGATAAACGAACTAGAACACATTTGCTTACCAAGGTCTAACAGTGATTACTTTTACATACTGAAAGACTTGTAAAGCCAAGGAAGTCAGGTTTTATTTTTTATTTCAGGTATGGAGGGGAAGCTTACCAAAAGACTTCGTTTTTCCGAGGTCTGCAGAGAGAATACTTTTTTGCGGCTGGAGGCGTGATATGGAGGACATGATCATGGTAATGCTGCTAGAAATCTCCTGTTATGGTCCCTGACTTTCTTTGTTTTTATTTGTCAATGTGCTTGAAATGAACATGAAAGGACTTTTTATTTGCAAATATATTTAGATTATGTCTCTCGTGTATATAAATGCTTGTACACTCCTTTTTATTTGAGTGATAAATATTTAGCTCAGATTTATGTTGATATCTAGAGCATGGTTTGAAAAACACAGTCCTGTGAGCTTAGCGCTGCCCAGTTTCAGTTTTGGTTTCTGTTATCGAAGGAGGAACCATAATCCAATCCTCCCTTCATTCCCACAGCAGTTTATTTGCTCTGGGCATTAATACCTTTTTTGTGATGTCCAAATTCTATCTTTTCCTTTAGGTTCTGGATGCATCTCTAGCACATAATTCAGAGCTTTGGATGTTCAATGATGTTCCAGAAAAGGAGAGGGAAAAGAAGTTAACTGATGGTGGCCTCGACATAAATCGGTTGGAAAACATAATACTGGTTAATCGTGAGGGCAATGCTGTTATACGTCGTCACTTGGAAAGCCTTCCGTTGGAATCATTTGATTCAGTAAGTGACTTTTATCACTTTTTCCCTCTATAAAACGTATTACTACATGATCTTCATTCTTCATCAAACATAATGTAAGGGATGGAATGGAACCACCTATGGCTTCTGCCGTAGTATTTACCGTAGTGATCTTTCAGCAACAACATAATTGTACTACTAACTAGTTAGTGGCAAGTTTGGGTTAGACATAGAGTAAAACTGTGACATGTTGAAGTATTTGGAACTTATTTGTTCAATTACAATGTATGCAAGTTGATTATGGTGGAAATTCTGCTTTTTGCAGATACTGATTTTGGCAGATGAATCCGTTGAAGATTCAGCAATTCAAGCTGACTCTAGATCTCTTGCCACTCTACTTTTAATTCGTGACATACAAGTGAGTTTCCAATCTACAAAATTTGAGCTTTGATTTGTTATGACAGCCTCTTCTGCTATCCTACAAACATCCCAGTCTTTAAGCAGTATATCATGCACATAACATAGCATTTGATATCAATTGAGAATGACGATGTTTGTGCATAAGTCTATAGGTGATTCTCTATGGTTTCATCTTTGGGCTTTTGGCAATTTTGCTCGTATGCTAATGCTGGCTGCACATTAGCTACAGATACTGAAATCCTCATGGTGTGGAAGCTAATGCACATTGTGTGATTTCATTACCCTTTGTTTATTTACAATTGGATGGTCTCGTATGATTTTGTCACGTGAATATTATGAGACCGGTATCTTGATGGATTTTTTTAGGTTTTTCCTTTATTCTATGCCTTATCAATTGATCCTAGTTTCCTCTAAAAGTTTGAGTTGTACTTGTATATTTGATGTTTGGATTTCAGGCTAGACGTCTTCCTTATCCAGCTATGGCCAGTCAAGCTCATGGAGGGAGCTTCTCAAAAGGCTCATGGATTGGGGAAATGAAGCAGGCTTCAGATAAAACAGTTATTATTAGTGAAATTTTGGATCCTAGGACAAAAAACCTTTTATCTATGTCAAAAATTAGTGATTATGTTTTATCAAATGAACTTGTCAGCATGGCTTTAGCCATGGTTGCAGAAGATCGGCAGATAAACAGTGTATTGGAGGAGCTATTTGCGGAGCAGGTACTGCTCTTTTAGATAAACAAAAGGGACAGGTTACATCACATATTTTGTGATTGCATGCATCACATTTATTGTCTTGAAAAGCCTGCCATATTTGCTTTATGCTATGCCCTATCTTACACTTCAACCTGGTAAATTTGGATCCCTTGCAGTTTCGAGTATCCTGCAATTAAAAATCATTTTCATTTAATACTTCATACTGATAAATTTTGTTTTCTGGGGTTTTGTCAGGGAAATGAAATGCATATACGGCAAGCAGATCTATACCTCCATGAGAGTGAGAAATTGAGTTTCTATGAAATAATGTTACGAGCTCGGCAAAGGAGAGAGATTGTGATTGGATACCGTTTAGCGAATGCAGAAAGGGCAGTTATTAACCCCCCGGCAAAGAGTGACAAATGGAAGTGGTCGCTCAAGGATGTTTTTGTGGTGATTACTGAAAAGGAATGACAAATTGATGGACAAAAGGCAAATTAGGATTGCTATGGACACTCTATTTCTAAACTCTCTCTAACACTCTTATTGGGTGAAAATATGAAATTTATGTGGGTACCACACATTGGAAATGGATCCCACATAAAGTGGTGAGACCCACATGGATTTGAAACCAATAAGAGAGTGAATGTTAGAGAGAGTTAAAGAGAGAGTTCCTATTGTTTCTCAAAGGCAAATAGGTGTTTGTTATTTTTGTTCTTAGAAACGAGGGGAATTACGGTTGAAGCTATGCAGGTTGGGTTAGAAATGATTTGTCCCGGTTGACATTAATCTATGTTTTTCACGCTAAATTAAAATCTGCTTTAGGATTTATGTCACTTACAAGACTACAAGGTTATTTGCTAGCAATTAAAACTTGATAGACTTTATTTTCTTCTTCCTTTTTTGCTTTTTAAAACATACCAGAGGCATGTTTAGGAAAAAAAAATGATGATTTCTTTTTAGGCACCCTCAATATCTCTTAGGCCGCTAAAATTTTCATGTTCACCTCTAATATTTATGCCTGGTAAGATACCTTCCTGATGACTAAAATAATTGTTGATTCAAAGCTTGCATGGCAGCATAATTGTCGCCAATGTTTTTATGATTGGGGTATGATGGTGATACTAGGGTGAGGATGACGTCAAATGAGATCATCCACCACAAGAGGTACTATTAGAATTTTTTTAGAAGTTAATGAGTTGAATTCAAATATGGTTTATGATAAAATATTATGACATAATTTGATCTTTATAGTCAGTCTCGTTTAATGGATAACATTTGGTTGTCGTTGTTTTACCCTTTATCATATTACTGTCATACTACTTCTCCGTTCAAAATTCAATATTAAATAAACAATACATAGAAAGTACAATAGAGGTTAAAACCTGGTTTGAAAAATCTAATTGCAACATATTAAACAATTTTTTCTCAAAATTGGTTGATTGTAACTATACGGAGAATGGTGTTGGTCATCTAATTGCAACATGTTAAACATTTTTCTCAAAATTGGTTGATTGTAATTATACGGAGAATGGTGTTGATCATCTAATGATCAAATTTTCAAGAAGTTGGGAAGAAGATAGACCAAGTGAATGGATAGATAACATGTTCAATACAAGACAACGCCATAGTCACTTAAACTTGAAGTAATAATTATTTTAGGCACCCGGGAGATAACTCACGAAACCTTCGGGAGGCATCTACCATATATAAATTTTAGAGGTAAAATTCCTTTAGGGATTTAACTCCTTAACTCTTCAGGATGTATCTATCAGACGTATATATTAAGGGTAAAAACATAATTTTGGGGGCCTAATGCACATTTATATCCCTAATGAGGTCAGATGTTTGAGCTGATTGAAATGGCGAGGGCATTGTTTGGTTAACATAAGGGGTATTGTAGGAAACACGAGTTTGGATCCTCGGCTGCAGTATCTTCTACTGCAATGCCTGTTGCCAAATCTGAGCCATTAGATTTAATAATTAATTAAGTAAAACAAATAATAATAAAAATATGAAAACTGTTCAATTACGGCATGTCGTGCGCGCGTTATTATGTTTCTTTTAGGGAAGTTATTCATTGGCAGCAGGCATTGCAGTAGAAGATACTGCAGCTGAGGATCCAAATCCTAGGAAACACTCTAATGCTTAAGTCGTAGCTCTTGTTTGGGTTCACACGGACTAAGCAAGTTCAGCGTCCCAATGACTGTGTGCCGTGATTTTTTTGTAGTCCCAAGTACAAGTTTTTGTGTCGACGTGCAGTGTCACCATGATTTTTCTCAAAATTAAATATTTGACCACATGTTTAAAAAGTTTATGTCTCTTACCGCTTAGACTAATCTATTGCTGGTAGAAGCCAGTTTATTTTATAAAAGTATTTTTATTTATTAATTTTGTTAAGTCTTAACCTAATTTTTTTCTTTCATTAATCCCTTATTAGGTTTGCAACAACTCAACCCTAAAATTTTGTCTCTAAATAATGTTAATCCTCAACCCTAAAATTTTGGCTCTAAATTTGCATCATTAAATGACAATCCCTTATTCCTTAAAAGAAAATTCATTCATATTCTGTTGTGTCATCGTTTGTTTAAATTTGTTGTCGTTTCTGTACACTTATCCTTATTTATTAATTTTGTTAGGTCTCCAGCAACTAAACCTAATAATTTTCCTTTTAAAATGTTAAAATGTTGCGTTAGGTTAACAACAATTTAACCTAACAAATTCCATCTAAAATGTTATTGAATGCTTATTAAGTTAATTTTAATCATAATATTGTATACTTATTAAGTTTGTTTGTAATTTTTAGTTAGACCTGCGCGACGCGTGAAAAGTCTAATACCTTATTATTTTTATTAAATCTTAACATGTCCGTCTATTCATAATTCTATTGTGCTCAATTGTATACTTATTATTTTAGTTTTTTTAAAAGATGTATACTTATGTTATTATATTCTGTCGTATTTTTTTTAATATATCATGATCAAATAAATATTTAAATTATATAGTTACTATTTGAAATTTAACCGATTATTGAAATCAAGGATTTAAGTAATATTGTACAAAAATAAAAGTGTAATAAAAATATTTAAAAAGAGAAAATAATTTGGAGATAAAAAGACATTTAGATACAAATATAAATGTCTCTCTTCCACCATCATTTCTTTCCAACAAGAAGATAATATATTTACAACTACTTGTTCAAAAAAAGTATTTTTAGAATTATTTTATGACAATTTTGTACAAATTTTTCCCTCATACAACTCATTTACTTTGCATATTGGTTTTGATCAATAAAAAAAAAATGTCACACAACATAAATAAGACAAATTCTATCATACGCCTAACATATTTGAAGCGGTACACCAAACCCTTAAATTTATAGTTAAATAAGTTGTTTTTTGAAGAAAAATATTATTTTTTATCATTTATAATTATAATGAATAAATCTTGTTCACCAAAAGCGTCAACGAAATAAAATTGAATTGTTTTGAATTTTTATCGCTCAATAATAGAGAACTTTGATTATTTTATACTATAATATGTAAAAAAATTAATATAATTCTTATAAACGCTATGTTTTTTTATGAAATGATATTTTTTAAAATGTCGATAAATAACTATTTATGTCATAAAATTGATGGTTAATTTAAAAATTTAAGAAGCAAGAGTACCAATACACCTCAATTTACGAGTGTACAATAAAAATTTTCCAAAAATAATTGTACAAATATATCACTCAATAGTTACATGACTTTGTACTTAATTCCTTTCTTAATACGTATTTTCTTTTCTTTGACTTTCAATTTTGATCCAAACAAAGCATTAACGACTGAAGTTATTGTTTGTTTATTTTAAATAAAATTTCCCATGAACTTAACTCGGTTGAAGACATTACATAATTCATGAAATACTTCATTTCTCCGCATTTAAAATAGGTGAGCTCTAACACTAGGTACCATAAAATATTTGGGGAGAGAACCCGGAGAAACGAACATAAACCCTAGCCTTCTTTCTTTTGATTGAGTGATCCATCCATCTACATCTACCCTAGCCTTCTGTAGAAATCCTCGATTGATTGATCGAAGTTATAGTAATATCAAATATGGATGACTTAGAAAAAGGGATTCTTATTATGTTTGATGAATCTGGAGCTATAGACGATGAATTGAAGAAACAGGCTAAAACTTATTGCGCAGATATTAAGCAGAAGCCTTCTGTTTGTAGATTGTGCATTCAAAAGTTATGCTCTTCAAATCTCGTTCAAGTTCAGTTTTGGTGTCTTCAGACTTTGCATGAACTCATTCAGACTCGATACTCTGCAATACCCCCGGAGGAGAAGCACGCCATAAGAACCACAGTCTTTTCAATTGCGTGTCTCGAAGACAACAACAACAACAACAACAACAATACT
>Ga0099826_10000526_pt1 | contig 18884 bp, 4 predicted proteins | sample Mtrugardesep15_FD_76830 | JGI IMG/M metagenome (GOLD analysis project Ga0099826, IMG submission 76830) | Root nodule microbial communities of legume samples collected from California, USA - M. trunc garden sep15 | ecosystem: Host-associated > Plants > Roots > Nodule | place: USA: California... | reverse complement strand
TATTATTATTATTTAACTTAAATATATTTTATAAAAAATATAAAATATATGAACAAATATTTTGTAAAAAAAATTAGTTTAATGATCGTATTTATTATGTTTTAAATTAATATATAAAAAAATTATTTAAATTAAGTCATATATCTACATTTAGTATTGATCTACGTATACATTCAACTATGCACATTTACTTGAATTTAGCTATGTCTATTTTAGTAATTATACATTCAAAAACAATTTTGATAAAAATTATCCAAACAACATTCAGTTTGTTTAATCAATTCTACATTGTTGTATCCAAACATAAATCAATTCTCTCAAAATCAATTCTGTCAGAATCAATTCTATTCAAAGATGAACCAAACACACACTTTGTCTTGTTTGTTCATTTTGAAGGTTTTAGTATATTTTCTTCCTTTTTTTTTTTACTTCTTTCTGTTTTATTAATATATACGTACTCTTTTTTTTAAAAGGATTCATATACACTCTCTTTTTCCTTCAAAAATATACACTCTCTTTCTATTATTATAAATATAAAACTTAAATTCATTAAATAACTTCTATATTTGACTAGTATCATAATAAAAAGTATCAGTTATTCAATGATTTAAAAAAATAATTAATTGTTTATAATAATGATAATGATTGGGTTGTATTATAAGAGTGTTGCGACAAATACACCGCTGCACCAATATTTAGCTTAAAAAATAAATAATCTTGTCACTTATAGTTCAAACCTATAATTTTTATAATAAGGATGTTTATTGATTTTATTTATATATCTTTTGAGGCATTTAATTATATTTTTAAGTGATGCAAATTACAAAACGTATATTTTACCTGCGACATAGTGATTTTAAAAGAACTAAGATCTAAACCAAAGTTTTATTTTATTAATTACATAAAATTAAACCAAATCAAACATTCGTTTTAAATTAAGTCTAATGATATAAATTTGATTAGGTTTTTTTTTTTTTAAGAAAAAGCTAAAAACAAATAAAATAAAAAAACAAAAAAAAGAAAGACTAAAACGTACGAAATCAGGTTCTCACGAATTTTGTAAGAAGAAGGTCTAAAAAGCCTTATGGACGAGAAGTGTGAACCATAAACACCAAGTTAGAATAAGCATTTAGTTTAGTTAAAAAATTTGCACAACTAATTCCTTTTCGGAAGTTGTGAGCAATGAAAGCTAGTCAGTTAAGATTGAAAAGATCCTTATTAAATCTAAGCGTTGACTCCTTTTAGGATATGGGGTGAATAGCATGAAGTTCAATAGAAAGGATGTCAATAACAACTTCAATGTAACCTGAAAATTTTGAAATCTAAAACCCATAAAAATGACGAAGTAAGCTTTCAAATCTCACTCTAACAGAATTGCATAAACAATTGCCATCGACATCAAGAATGACAATTTAACCTGCCAACTCCTGTACCATTATGGTTTGTTCTAATACAATAACGCATTATAATTTCACCTATAGTTTTTCTTTGATAGTTTTAAGGACCCGCAATGTTCCTATAATTTATAAATCAGATCATATGAATTGAAATTGAACTCATTAAATAAACAAGTTAGTCATTTGTCAAAAAATACTACATGAACAAGTTAACCTATATACCAAAAATAAAATAAAATAAGCAAGTTAGCCCTGAGATATATGGTAATTTTGGTTCAGTCGAGGTGTATGACAGTTCACAGTTCTTTTTTTTTCGTGCTTTAACTTGATAAAGATTATTATTTCACAAGTTAAAGTCAAAAAAGATTTAAAATACTACCGTAAACTAATTTTATACGTTAACTAGATAATTTGGTAATTTTGAAGTGTAACAACACTAGTGGACATAATGGACTGCCGACTTAAAATGTCCCATGTTGGAAACTAAGGTGGAGCCTGCATCAAACATCAACTAATTTGGATCATTCTTCTTTTGTTTTGAGTGGTAAAGTGAATTGGATTCATTTCCATTAAAAAAGAATTGCACTTCTTTAAAATATATATTTTAAAAAAAATATAAAAGAAGTTATAATTGTTAATTAAAAAATGATATTATTTTTTTAAGGATTTTATTATTTATTATACATGTATATGTAGTCAATGAATCACAAATTATTTTGTGTATATAACTTTTTAAGTAGTCTCTCTTGAAAAAAATTAAGTATTTTTTTATAAAAAAAAATAAAAATAGCTATTAAGATTAAAATCTAGTAATTGCAATGATGCATTATTGTACTCCTCGTTCCATTATGAGTGTTTCATGTCACCATTTTACAAAAAAATAAGAAGAAACTATAAATAAAGAAAAGAATAATAATTTTATCAAATTAACTTTATCATACAAGGTTCGATAACTAAACCGATTTGAAATAAAGGTTAATGAGTTTGAAATCTAGAGTTCAAGTTCCGACAGATAGAAAAAACTAACATAACATTAACATATTAACATTTATAATTAAAAAAATAAAATATTATCATACATATAATGATGAATTAACTTGAGGGTTAATTTAGTAGTTTTTATTATAAAATATTTATTAACTTACCAATTTGCTAATTTAAATCTCTTTTATTATAAACATTTACGTCACAATTACAAACACTAAACAACAACAAAAAGACAACAATTTTGACAACCTTAAAAAAATGGTTAGAGTTTTTTTAATTACATGATCACTCTTTGTTTAATAATGATTTATAATAGTACTAGGTGAATATTTTTGTCCAAATAAAAATGTACACACTTATTAATTTAGATTTTTTTATTTTTTGTTGGTCTAAATTAACAAATGTGTATATATTTAGACACACACTAGGATTCTTAGAATACACACTTATGAAATCATGCACCTTTTCATTTATATTAAAAACCTAACTTTTCTTTCAAACCACAAACATAAATAAAGGGTAGGTTTAAACGGTGTTTAAAAGGATGATAAATACATTCAAACTTAAATATAAAATCTTGTTGATTAAATTATGATAATTAAAAAAGTGATAGTGGTATTAAATGTGTCGTGTGATTGAAAAATAATTCATTTTGAAGATAAAATTAATTAATTTTATCATCTTCGTGTCTGATAATTAATTAAAAAAGAAGCAAATGGTGTCCTCACTTTAGCGTGACCACCCCTTGATAGATCTTTATCTTGGTGATTGGTGACGATGACCAAACACCAAACATGCCTATTTTTGTTGATTAATTCTCTTTTGTCATTATAAAAGAAAACTATACCTATTATCTTTTTTTTGAGAGAACTATACCTATTATCTATATTGTCGTGTTATTAATTTACAAGCCTTTCTAAATTCAGCAATGCATTAGAGACCTTTTAAAAAAAACAAAAAAAAAAACATTAAAGGCAGAAATATTGAACTATAAGAGTGGTGAGAATAAGAGAAAAAGAAAAGGATAAAGTACTATACCCTCTCTTAGCTTAGTGAATTATGACACGACATAATATGTTAAGTGAACCATGTCATTTTTACTCTATCATGCATGTATCAAGTGATGAGCTGAAAATCAACAAGATGGAATAGAAAAAGAACTTTCTAGTTTTCTTTTACGTAAATTATGTATTTTAACTTAGAAAATTGATAAAAAAAAAACACTATTTTTAATATATTTTTTGAACATTCATTCTCTTATCAATGTAATTTATAGAAATCTCTTATTTTGAGCACCTCGTTTGGCATAAGCAGGTGCCATTGAAGGTCTCCATTGTGGCGTGGCGTTTGTTGAAAGACAGGTTACCAACTAAAATCAACCTCCAAAGGCGAGAGATTGTTCAGGTCGCAGACAACATGTGTGTTTCAGGGTGCGGCAATGAAGAGTCGGCAGCTCATCTATTCCTTCAGTGTCATGTTTTTGGATCGATTTGGTATCAAATAAGATTGTGGATTAGCGTGTCTGGAGTAGATACTGATAATATTCGTGAACATTTTCAACAATTTCTTCATTATACAGGTCATTCAAAGGCTCGTCGGTCATTTTTACAATTATTATGGCTACTTTGCATTTGGCTTGTGTGGAATGAACGAAATAACATATTGTTCAATAACATTGAAACATCTATTGAGCAGCTCTTAGATAAGGTTAAATATCACTCGTTGTGGTGGCTGAAAGCTAATAAGACCACTTTTGTGTACGGTTCTCAGAATTGGTGGTTGAACCTTTTACTGTATCTGGGTGTCGATTGACCTCCCTCTTGTATATATACTTTGTAACTTTCTGTTGATCGGGTTGGATTCTCTAATACACCTTGTATTGAGGAGTCTTCAACACCGTTGTTAATATAATTCCATTTTGATTTCTTAAAAAAAAAATAAAAAAATCTCTTATTTTAAAGATGGTCTAACGTTTTTTTTTTTTGAAGGATGGGTCTAACGTACATGAATTGACGAAATTAACATGAATTTTATTTAATATGAGTGTGTTAGAAAGGAATGGTTCATAGCACTCTTTTCTTTAACTTACTATGTGACACCTACTTTCATTTTCACATAAATAAAAAAAATTATTGTTAAAATAGGATGATACGTAGTTATTCGTGAGTAGGGTTGGGACTAGGCCAGGCCGGCCTACAGGGGCCTATGGTCTGGCCTGTTTAAGTTTGGTCTGTCCTGACCTGTTTATTAAAAAGGTTAGGCTTAGACTTTTTAAAAAGCTTATTTATGTAAATAGGTCATGCTTAGACTATAAAAAAAAGCCTATGAAGCCCAATAGGCCGGCCTGTTTATGCATGTTAATAAAATATATTTTTTATTTATAATAAAATATAATTTATATTAAACATAAAAATAAAGAAACAACACAAATAGTGGACTTTTTAAATAGGCTTTAAAGCCTTACAGTGAAATAGGTTTTTGAGGCCTTATAGTGATAAATAAGCCTTACACTGAAATAGACTTTAAGGCCTATTAAGCCTATTTAGAAGTAGATAAAATAGAATTTTTAATGACTTTAATAAGAAGTAGGTATGTATATAGGCTTTCACGTCAGACCAGGCTTTTAAATAAGTCAAATCAGACCAAAAAAATAGACCTATGAAAGGCCATACACCAGACTCAGGCCTATCAAAACCTAGCCTGGCCTAGCCTATTCCCAACCCTATTCGTGAGTTTGGGTTTATTATATACTAATATGAAAAAATATAAAGAGTGAAGTGTACATATACAATTTATTTTAAATAGAATATTTTTATAAATACTTATCAATTATTATTTTTAAAGAGTATCCTCAAATACTATCAAACATTCATCAAAATATTATTATCGTAAGATTAACTCGGTTGATAGAAACAATACATAATATATGTAAAAATGACATTCTTCAAACTAATTAAGTGCTACAAAACCTACCTTAAACCTACCTATTCTCACCCTAATTGTTGATGCACTGTAGTACATAAGCCATAAGAATAAGTACAAGAGAGACTCATATTTGATGTCCAAAATGCACTGTATTTTCTACGTAACACGTGGGCTGTTGTATTATTTGCGTGGACGTAACGTCACGGCTATTTTCCTCCAATTCAAATCCAACCGTCCATTCACTCACCACCGACATCATTCACCATCCTGATTTCATCCACCTCTTCACTATTACACCCACCAACACAACATAAGATTCATAATTATCTAAGCAAAAATGATTTGTTGCCTCAAAACCCATATTTGACTAACAATAATTAATTGCTTGTGTGAGAAGAAATTAAACCAATCCATTTTTTTAGAGGAAAAAAAACATTATTCCCACTTTTCCTTAACCATCCAATTATTAGAGAAAAGAAACCCTAATAATATAAAGTTCAAGAGGAAGGCAAATAAAATCTGACAAAAAGTTATTTTTCTACTATAAATCAAATTTAATTGTCGCAACAATTATTTTAAAAAGAGCTTATTATCACTTAAACTTGATTATTTGATTAGCATATTTTTTCCACTATAAAGTATAGACATAATAAAAGCAAAATGTTTTATTTTTTCCTAGTTTATTTGTGAGTACGAGCACTGTATTTTGTTGGTGCAAATTTGCAATGGCTTTTGTGATTCAAAGACAAGGATGGTTATGAGGGGTTGTGTCGGCCACCTTTTTATATATTTTATATTCTATTTTTATCTCTAAAAGGAAGCTCTCTCGTGGCAACTTCCTCAAGAAACTCATGGAAATTTGATTGCTCTATGATTTTCTATTGACAAAAAGAAAATGACAAATGCTCTTTAATGTTCTCATTCGGTGCACAGCTTCCCACAACGATTTTAATTTTATCCTATTATAAAAGAAATAATAAATAAATTTAACCAACTCTCTGATTAATATCCCATAATTTTTATTGAAGTTTGATAAACCTACTGTGCTGATTTAATGAGAATTCACTGTTCTACCATGTCATTTCACGACCTTTAGTATATTTTGAAATTATTTGTATAAAATAACAAAGTATTGAGTTTTATTAGTTCTCAATGTAAAATAAATTTTTAATAATGCATGTCCCGTAACTCATATTTTTTAATAATTACCACAATATTTTAGTAGTAAAAAATTATCATATTCCATTTTACAAAGCCTTGTATATCTTTTATTTTATTCCTAATGCTATTGTATAAATAAAAATAAATAAACATAATCAATTATCATATACACCGTTTTTTATCAAGAAAAAATATTACCATATAGTCCATCTTGATATGTATATAAATTGAAACTGAAACACAAGCAACATAATTCTTAGGGGCAGGTGTTTTCCGGGTGTGAACGGAATCTCTCTTATTGTTCCATCTGGTTGGCAACTGTTTTATAAGTTTTCATTTTCATAATCATAACATATATGAGTATATATATATATCTCTCAAAGATAAGATAGGAACTAGCTATATTATATAGTTTAATTAGTTACATGATAGGTATTAGGTAGGTAGGGTATGGAAGAAGAAGATAGGGAATATTGTTGTTCGATGAATTCAAGAACCAATAGCCCTATAGCTATAGATCATCATAAAAATAACAATAACAATAAGGGGATGAAAAAAGAGAAAAAAGCTATGAAACCATATAGAGGAATAAGGATGAGAAAGTGGGGTAAATGGGTAGCAGAGATTAGAGAACCAAACAAGAGATCAAGAATTTGGTTAGGTTCTTACATAACACCTATTGCTGCTGCACGTGCTTATGACACTGCTGTGTTTTATCTTAGAGGTCCTTCAGCACACCTTAATTTTCCCGAATTGGTGATCAAAGACCAACAAGAAGATGAAGAAAATCTACAACAACATGGGAATATGTCGGCTGATTCAATAAGGAAAAAAGCTACACAAGTTGGTGCTAGAGTTGATGCTATTGAAACTAATTCTCTAATTAATCATCATCATCATCATGTTTCTTCCAATAATCATGTTCATTCCAATTCTACTTCTTCTCTCAAACCTGACTTGAATGAGTTTCCAAAACCTGAAGATTGTTGATCATGCAAGGTATTATATGTGTTACAACAATTTGCAACATATCAAGAATATGTTAAGAGACCCCTGGAAAAAAAAAATATCAAGATGTTAAGAGATATTTTCGTCTCTTCAATTGCAGTAGCAAGAATCATATATATTGTAAGTGTATGATACAATTTTAAGAATATTGATATTAATTTAATATCAATATATCCTTATTTTTGTTTATATATTTCATGTATATAATAAAGCTTTGTATACATGATACCATGGGAGGTTTGGAACTAACCCCTTCCCGTTAATTAATCTATCTTTTTTTTTCTTCATGTTGAATATCTTTATTAATAATCATGTTATTCAAGTAGGTGCTTTTTCTTCTTCTTCTTCTTGGTATGTGATAATTCCGCGCAATATTAAAAAAGATATGCAATTATTTATGTAAAGAATTTAGACATTTGTTGTAGAAGCTAGCTATATAGTTAGTTCATTTTATTCGATTGACTAAATAGTTTTCATAAGAATCGGTTGGCTTGGCTAGAGAATTAAAGCTAGAGAAAGATGGTAGACATCGAATAATTGTTTTGTTATTGAAGAAGAATCCTTTTACTTTTCATACAATAGAGAAATTAAGGAATCTTAGTAATTTTATTAATTTAATGACGGATTAAGCTTATGTCAATTATATATGTTGTCTTCATCATTAATATTTGATCGAATGAATTAAATATCTTATGGAAAGAGGCAAAGATATGATAAAGATTGTGAACCGCCTCATTAAAAGAAATGAGCAAATGCTACTAATGCAGCAATGCTTATGTCAATTTACGGAATAGTGACAAGTGGATAAGCAAGAGGGTGAGGAATTAGAGGATCTCATCTAAATCTCAAGAGAGGTTGTGAACTTGTCACCTGTGCCTGTCATCACCTTCAAAGAAATACTTGTCAAACTTATACACGAGTATTTTCCATTTTCTCCATGTATTGAATATAGTATTTGTAAATCGGAAATGTTTGTAGGATACGGGAACACCTCAATGACACTATGAAAGAAAATAAATAGATATGGTTATATGATATTATGAAATATTATGTATTGATCATGCGGTAGAAAGAGGTATAGAAAAAGAATATAAAAATAAAGTGTATAGAATTTAGAAGTGTCTATTGCTAAAAAAAAATAAAAAAAATTAAGTGTTTCTAAATAGGAGTTTTTATAAAAACAAGTGCATTTATTTTTTATGTACTTTTTATATGGTTATTTACTAAGTTATTCATGATTTTCTCAAGTCTATATTTTTTAAAAGTTTTTTTAAATTAAATTATATATATTTTGTTAAGAAACGCACGAAAAAGCATATAAAAAGATGCATCTAAGTTTTTTCATTTATAAAAGAATTTATCTTAAAATGGGTGAATTTTGGTTTTTAAATTAATATTAATTTTTTTCTAACTATTTAATCTAATTAATATTAAATCGGTCTCAAATTATTAGTTGTTTTGATCATTAATTTTAACATTATATGAGAAAGATCAATTATAAGTAGATTACGAAATTATCCTTTATTTATGATATAAAAATAAAAAAGATAAAAAATAATTATATCAATTAACATATAGTTAATAGTATAATAAAGAAAGTAATATTAACGTTTTACTAGTAATATAAAGTGAATTTTTGTTTTTGTCTAAAATGACTTTAATTTGAGACGATTTTAATTTGAGACGGTATTTTGAGATGGAAAGAAGTAATATTTACAAAACTCTCAACGAATTACATTACATGTAATTATTAATGTTTGTGGTAATTTCTGGTTGTTGAAAGTTTATCAAATTTCACAATAATTGTATGTTTAATTAATCAACTCTAAAAGTTCATAATGAGATACATAAGAACGTATTTAATGAGAGATGTTTTCCTAACTGCAAATAGAGTTTGTTAAAAAATAGTAGTATTTAATAAAGAAAAATGCTAACAAAATGCTTTAAGGGTATTGTTTAAGCATCTAAAAGTAACAACTTTTGCATTGAAAATTATACGGTTATGACTTTAAAAAATGTTTGATTTGTATTTTCCAGACATAATTTTATTTTGTGAGTCTCTTAAACAATACTTTTAGGACACTTGTTAGCAAGACTTTTTAATAAATGAACAAAGAATATGACTGCCCTTCATTATAGAAAACATACGAAAAAAATAAGGAAGTAAATAGTAATACTATTTAGTGGTATAGGATGATAAGAGATCTACGACAATATAGGAGATCTACGACAAGATATGTTTTCACTCTTGCAAAGAGATTTATTTAGGTACGGCAATGGGACGGGGTGGGGATGGGTTTTACCTTCCTCATCCTTATATTTAATTTTCATATACTTATGCGTTACTCTACCCATACTCAACAGGGATGAGAAATTGAATCTCATTCCCGTCCTCGACGAGTTCGGGTGTCTCCACCCCATCTCCGTCTCCGCATTGAATAATTTTTTTAATAAGAAATAGAAGATTTTTGCATCCCCAAGAGCAACATTGTAATACATTATCCAACAATATGTTCACTTTAATATTTGTTAGACGAAATGATTTAGTTGATCTTTTAAATATCAATGGTAGTTTTTATTAACATGACAATTATCAAACAAAATAATATCAATATAAAGTAATTTTTTATATTTGGGACAGGTTTGGGTATGAGTTTGGGGTGGGTACCTATATACCCGTTACCCGTCCCATACCCGTGTTTTGAAATCGGGAAAAACCCATACCTATACCCAAACCCAATCAAAATGAAAAAAACCTGTCAAATTAGGTTTGGTCCAGACGAATAACCGCGGGTATGGGTTTTGTTGCCATGCCTAAATTTATTTTTTTAGTAGAAACTAGGAGGTTTACGACAAAATATATCTTCATCAAATTAACTCATATTGATATATACAACCGAAACATACTTGAGACTTCCAAAGAGGATTTATAACTTACAAGATTACCGAAGGAACTTAGCATTGAGCAAAGTGGGGATCACTTGCATTGTGACAACCAAAATGTTTGTATTTGGTAAATAATAAAGTGAATCATGTCAAAACCAAACATATTGATGTGAACATCCACACTTCTTAGAATGAGAAATGCTATGAATACACCTTCTAATACACATTTTTCAATATACTCTTTTTGATTAGTTAAAATTCATGAGACCGCCAAATTCACATGGGACCCACATGATTTAGTGGGACCCGTGTGAATTTTAATCAATCAAAGAGAGTGTGTTGAAAAACGTGTGTTAGAATGTGTGTTGCTAACATTTCTCTCTTAGAATATAATTGATAGGTTGATCAAGTTGGTCACCGGCCGTCAAGATGCAAACATCATATAATTGATCTTAAAAGGGGATTGATATTCGTCAAGGTGTAAATAGTTGAATATGGCTCATTGTTTAATGTTGTGAATTGGAGCATAGTATCTAAATACAAGTGATAAATTATAAACCCTAAACTTTCGCTAATAATCTATACTATCTATAAAGGCAAAACATTACTTTGATGTGGCATATTTTTGTAAATCCCAAAATATCCTTACTTAATGGTAGTTGTTAAAAAAAAAAAAAAACCTTAGCCACTGATAATCACACACACGATGAATGGAAGTAATTAAGAGAAAAATAACTAAATTCCTTTATTTTAGGAGATGAACGTGGGAGATACTAAAGGTTTTGTAAAAATATTAACTAATTGATTTTCTGTGTTCTAAAACAATATTACCTTTGATAGGTATAGATTATTATTAATTATTCATATTCATGCCTTTAGATATTTTTTTAAGTAAATATTAGAAAAAGCGGACAGACGGGCACGCGTTAGTACAAAAGAATCATAGTTGCTTTCTAATAGGAGACACAAGTAATATTGTTGAGACTTCATAAAACTTTGGATCCAGCTACTTCATGATAAGTACTTTCACCATTATCATATTTTAGAGGTTCGATCTCACGTAAAACCGATTCTTGCACCTGGTTATCCAACCTTAAATCCTCATATAAGACTAGGAAAGGGTGAGGTTTCCTTCTAGTATCATTGATAGCTAAGATTGCCTTTTCAATTTACTTCCTTTTGTGCAAATTTCAAAGACTACCATGCAAGTGCATGATATCTTTAAAGAAGACCATTAAAATCTTCCCCTTTTCTTAAAATCGTTTCTTAGAACATGTGTAAATGGTGATTTCGTGAACAATCACCTAGTTGAGAATATGGCTCATTGCAGCTGATCGAACCCATAAAATATATCAACTTCACCTTTTGAACAACCTCCATCTCCATTTATGCAGCTGTCCATTTACCCGGTTCTCTACACTAAAAATCCGATGGCTATGATTAAAAAAAACATCAATTTATGAAAGTCATAGTGAAACACATTGTAACAACCACTGTTCATCCGTTATCGCATCAGTACGTCTAAATTTTATTAACAGAATTATGATATGGTTGAATTTCTAACATTATGCGATGTTTACCAATTTGTGTGATTCTGTTTCCAATTAAAAAAAGCGGATTGTAGAAGACATAAAACATAGAGAGGCAGAACTGATGTGATTCTGTTACAATGTGTTTCACTATGGAGCAGATCTGGACTCCATGGAGTGGATACTAGCACTCCTCGAAGATTTGGCTAGGCCAATTGTTAAAAATTCAAGAATACAATAAAAAAGAATGGACCGCTTTATTAAAATATTGAGAAATGATTCAATCCAACTAATTCATCAACCACAATGAGCAACTTTAATGTTTACTTCCCATTTATGCCAATTTTAACATGAAAGCAAATTAAAATGGACGGAAATGCAAATCAATGTATACCGTCAGAATGTAAAAAGATATGAAAAAAATGTATAAATACATCATCCAGCTGGTGGTATCTCCAATCAGTTACAACATCAAAACCTCATCCTTAGTTACAATCATAAAGAATCACCAAGAAAGAGAGGCAGCAATTTCTGCAGATTTTCGGTCATGAGGAGACACATTCAAAAATGATAAATGTATGATCAGAAACTGGCAGCAAATTAGGGTCAAAACCAACTCTCATATAAAATGCTAACTTGACCATATCAAATGTGTATGATATGAACCTTGCATGCATCCAGGCCTCCCCATCAAAATAAATGGCAACCAACATCACCAGTCATGCAAGACTTCAGTTAACTGCTGATCTCATTATCCATTTTCATTCTCTTTGAACTATGCATCCCTGATGAGGGATTACCTTGTTGTGGCTGAAACGATGCATCATGCTGAAAGGTACAGTTAGCTCCATTCCGACATCCTCTGGAACTATTAAAAAAGATACAAGGCTTCGTTGTTTTTGGTTTTGATCCTTTTGCTCTAAAATTGTGTACTGTATCATAGTTTGATAATGGTTGCTGGTTCTGGCGATTACTGGAGGAGTATGGAAGTGCTTCTTGTTTATCTCCTCCATGTTGCTGAATCAAGCTCTTATAGTAGTTTACATCTTTTGTTGAAGGGACCTCAACAGGAGTAGCAGCAATGGCTGAACTGATTTCAGGCCTACGATGCCATTGAGTAGACATAGTTGGTGCCGGCGCCATCTGACCTCCGGTTGTGTGAGTATAGGAAGAAGTGGATGAAAAAGCATTTGATGAGGTTGTAGTCGTCTCAACTTGATTAAAGGGATTAGGAGGATGTGAAAAAACATTTGACGATGATCCGGTGTTTTGTACATACTGTGCATTTTGAACATTATAATTTCTAACCAACTTCTCAATCACTTCCGGATTGTTGAGAATATTATTGAGTAATTCAGGATCAATCAAATTACCATGTTCACTGCTCTTCACTAAGCTAGTTAAAGCAACAGATGCAGCAGCTACATCAGACACCATTGACATAGTTGTAACAGTGTTTGAACCACCCAATATACCAGGAGATAATAAATCTGCTGCCACATCCCCGTCTTCAACAGGCGTAATTGGAATCACGACAATATGACCATCAATGTAATGGGAATCGTCAACATCCACTGAAATGGGACTGCATCAATGGAAGAAAAAAACTCTTATTAAAAAAAATCGTCCAAAAACTAAAAAGAAATATCAAACAAGGCAAGAGAAGACTCATACTTTGGAGGAATGGAAGATATTCGTGGATAAATAGCTTCAAGGACTCTCATCTCCCTCTGATGTTGATCAAATATCTCTTTGCTTTCTTCTCCAGCCACCACTTGCCATGTGAGATCTAGCACGATCTGACAGAATCACACAATAACAAAGAATGAAGAAATAAAATATTACAAGCAAATTCACATTTCACCTTTTTTTTCCTTTACTTTCTTGCACAAATATTGAAATATAAATGATACTGAAGATTACATGGACATTGTTTAAAATATTACTAAAAAAGTACCTTAGGTGGATTAATCCAGCTAATAACTGGTATTTCGGACAGCTTAATGTCAAACTGACTTGAAGCATGAGTTCCCTCAAATCCAGGAGGTAAAATATCATCAGAACCAGCTTCTCCTTGAGGCAACAAGGATGATGTCTTTGCTTGGAGGTGATCTTGAGAATTCAACCCAACTTGTGAAGGAGATTCCTCGGACAAGAATAATCTAACCTGTTCAACAAAAAGGAAACAGTCTTTTTCCTTTTAGCACTCTTATAATATGTACTTTATAATGAACAACATCGTCTTAAATGACTAATTATTGATTCTGTTCACTCAATACATTCTCAGGTGCATGCATGGTGGTTACTTTTTTTTAATAAGCCAAGATAATATAAATAAATAAACGCCTAACCAAGTACAAAGAGTGCAAGGAAAGGACGCTAAAATAATGTGTAGTACAAAACCACAAACTCACAGCACAAAGAAATACACAGGTTTTGGATGAACGTGGTGATTACTAATTTGCAAACACTTGACACACAGCACAAAGAAAAAACATGTTTTGGATGAACGTGGTGATTACTAATTTGCAAACACTTGAAACAGAGAAACACAAGCTTATTGATAACAAACCATAAAAAATAAAAAAAGAGAGAGAAATCAAATACGACACATAAAATATGACAGTGAAAGATGGTGCACAAAATGAACTTGCATCAAACTGCTATCATGATCGCTTTAACTTTTTGATAATAATATACGCAGAATAGATGAAGCGATTTGTGATAGATTTCATACAAGCATAATATTTGATGATTGAATGTAAATTGTTGTCTCTAGAAAACAACACAATGAGACATAGCCAGAATAATTTAGCCATTTTGAATGCACAATAAATGCAAAAGCATTCATACTTATATTCCATATCATATAACAAACTCTTCCTTATTCAAATTATTATGGGTAATCATAGTAAAGGACTGGATGATACTCAATATTCCATCCATAAGATTCATATTAGAGATACTTAGAAGGCCAGGAACCAACATCTCCAACTACTCATTTTTATGATTATTGTAGACTAGGGGAGACACTGATATCTCGTTAATTTGCCCAACAAGAGGATCGGCCCTTCTCTCTATAACTCTGCATTGAGACTGGGGCAACACCAAGTTAAGATCCTGATTAGAAGTGAAAACATATTCTTAAATCCAAATGGCAAGCTTTTTTAAAATGCCCTAATCAGATCCCGAGACCTTCACCTCTCCATTCCAGTGTTAGACAACGAAGATCACTTGTAACTTATATTCAGCCACACTATGACAGGTGTTGTCTGAAGTGAATTAATTGGCTGACCAACCAAGAATTTCTGTCACCTTTACCTCCGATACTTCTGCATGCACCAGCGGTACATCTTCAGAAAATATCACACTGACTTGACCCTCCCATGTTGGAAGTGGCTGAGATCTTGCACTCAGTCTCCTTTTGAAACAGAAAAATAACAGAATTTTAGAGAGAGAGAGAGACAACATAGACTTCTAAGCTGCAAAACTCTACCAAGACTGTTTGAACACCAAAATATCCTTACTAACAGTAATATCAGCAAAAACAAAAGGACACAAGGTTTCTTTAATTAAAATCACGGACAACTTGAAACCACACTAACACCAGTATAACACATGAGCAACATAATTCCTATGAACAAAACAAGGAAGTGAAAACATCATATATTCGGGTTATGCAGAGGCTTTTTCTAAAATAGAAAAAACCAACAGCATAAAAAATTCTCAAAGATCGAAAAATGCAACTAAATTGGACAGGGAACCACATGACTTTGGAACTTGAAACTAATGTTACTTTTTTGGAGAAACAAACATTGCATCCAAGAAAACAATAGGCAATTACTTTACTAGAAAGGTACAAGAAATCAATTAATCCACGTATTTATAGTGATAATACAAACATAAGCAGCCTGGTTAACAACCACAGGAATACACCAAGAAGAAATGGAAAACCAGTATTATCAATGGTGGATGGTGGACCATTGTGGAAAGTTAAACATCTGCAATAAAACACCACAGCACCTCCATCTTTCAAAAATTGGATACGTGGTTGTTAAAAAATGTGCACGGAAATCCTCCATGGCGCCGTCATAGCCAATATTTGACAACACTGTCTAATGCTGTGCAAATCTTTTAACTAATGTCCAATCATAAAAGGCTAACAGAATGACTGTAAAAAGTTTGAAAGTAACTTCATTGAATGGAAACTTGAGGGTTGAGATAAAATTAAGAAGAGCATTATAAACTAATTCTAATATGGTGCCCACATTTTTGCATGCTGGAGAATTTTTATTAAAGGCAAAACTACTTCATTAATTTACAAACATGTTTGGCCCTGCATTGGTATTGGTTTGCATCGTAAGTGAAAAACGTGCAAACAATAAACGAAACACACTAATAATCTACAAGAGCAGTTGCTCGTACAATCAGAACATATGATCAAACCATTAAACCATTTAACATCTAATCTAATCCAATGAACACCACCCAAAGCAAAGAAAACAGATAGCATGCTTATAATCCGCAAAATAATTGCAACTTCTTGAAAAACTACGATTATAAATGCCCATCAGAAGTCTCAATTCAAAAACATTATTTCTATCAGAAAAAATATATGGTAGTACAACAACTACAATAACAAAACCGTCAAATCTTCTCCCACTAAGTAGGGTCGGCTACATATATCAAATGACATCATAATAGTACAATACCTCACATAATCTACCAAAGATTACACAGCACAGGACTATACAAAAGAAGAAGAAAAAAAACAGCAATCAACCCAGATAAATTCTCATTAGGAGATTCAAATTTCACAAGTAATTCATCATCAAAATACATCTTAACTTCCTTATCATTGTAGTCTACTTTTTTTTTTCTCCTGTTTTTTATTCATCATTAAAAATGATCACTTTTATATTTAAAACTTTAAACTTCAATTCAATTTTTTTTATTGAATATGCATTCAATTTTGTTTTAATTGGATTAAATCCTCAATTCACATGCAAACCTAAAAGGTCCGATCGGATTAATCAGGAAATTTTCCTCTGGAGATTAGATGATTGATGAAGCTTCAATTAAAGAAATATATAACAATTAGGGTTTAAAAATGAATCGATTATTAGAAGTGATTATTTGATGTAATCGATTTTGGAAGATAATTTATATATACTACCTGACAAAGATCTAATTCGGAAGGCCATGAAACTCTCTTCGATTTTCGCAATCCACGCATATTTTCACACCACCACCACGAATATACAGAGAAGCCGGAAAAAAGAACCAAACTCTTATGCAAGAGACGAAGAGTAAACTCTAGTCTAGTGTTCTGAAAATTGAACCGGATGGCTCGACCGGTTTGATGGTCGGAAATCGGACACATTACTGGTCAGACCGGATATATGTTGTTGAACTGGTATTTAGGGCTTTTTATGGGCTTGGGCTTGGGCTTAAATATCACTTGTGTTATACTAATCTTTTGAGATTTTATTGTTACACCCTCCATCCCTCTCACGCGCACCCTCCAACAAATGGAAGAGCAAAATCAATTGTACGCGACTCAAATCATCTTCATATTTGGGAACTTTTCTTAACTATTTTATTTGGGGAGGGGGTAGGTTTGTTTTTGTAGAGAATCTGAGACAGGAGTGAGAGTAGCTTATCGATTAACAAATGTCATGAATTCTATTTTTTAGATTTCTTTAAGTTTGATTTTTTTTTCTTTCTATTTATGCATGTGGTGTTACGTTATGAGCAAGTATTGATACCATTGCATAGGACTTTGAAAACGACACATGTGAAATTTGACATATTTTTATCCAAAATTTTAAAGTATTAGGCATATATAAATCTCTCGCTTATATATTTTACATCCACTTTTTTATTTAATGTAAGACTCTTACTCATGCTAGATAAATCAATAATTTACCCCTCAAGCGTAAATTCATATATTAGTATGAGAATGCCCCCCTAAAGCAAAAGCAATTTTTTTCCTTCCACATATTCTTGCAATGTCTTTGGCACTACAACAATAGGAAATGCCGCTTGAATACCTTGATCGCGAATTTTTTATATATAAGGAGTTAGTCAAATCATTGACTCTAATGGGGGGTGTGTGTGAATTGAATTTTATGCGACGTTGAATTGGAATTGGGCACCACATCTTAACACAAAAATTTATGGCATATTGGATATATGAGTGATCTCATTTATATATATTTTTCAACATGCACGTAGTTATCCGACTTGAGATTCTTATTCAAATTTGATATATCAACACATATGTTTTGTCAAAACCAATAAGAACAAAGATTCTTACCGTTCTAAATTGTATCTTCTTCCAAAACTAAGTTCAAACATACATGTAAGTAGTTCCTAGACCATGGGGAGAGTCTCGTTAGGTTTGGATAGACACATTGATCTAAGAGAAATCATACAAGTGAGTTTGACCACCGCATTTTTACCCAAAACATGAAGTCATTTACTCTTTCAATCCACTAGACATTAGGTATACGGATCTTTTCACCTGATTTGTGGTTCTATATCCACTCTTCTATTCAATGTAGGTCTTAAATTCACATTTGACACATCACAACATATCTCCTTCAAGTGTGATTATTGGTTGAATCAATACGTTGAGTTAAGAGGAACAACACAAGTGAGTTTACATAACATATATTCACTCAAAACTTTAAGACATTAGATATATGATTTCTCTCGTTTATATGTTTTTCAACATCTAATCTTCTATTTAATATGAAACTTTAACTCACACTTGATATACTATGAAGAGTAGTGGAGCTAGGATTTTTAAGTTGTGGGGTCAATATTCAACATGTATATAATATCAAAAATACGTGTTTTTCATAATACATGTTTTTGAAAAAATGCAAAATAACAATCATTTCTTACACTATCATGATATACTGATTTTGATTGTACTCTAAAATAATTGTTATATTGATTGTTGAAATAGAATAAAATTACAATG
>Ga0099826_10000525_pt1 | contig 18896 bp, 13 predicted proteins | sample Mtrugardesep15_FD_76830 | JGI IMG/M metagenome (GOLD analysis project Ga0099826, IMG submission 76830) | Root nodule microbial communities of legume samples collected from California, USA - M. trunc garden sep15 | ecosystem: Host-associated > Plants > Roots > Nodule | place: USA: California... | reverse complement strand
CAATTAAGCCAAGCTAATATTTGCATGTTACCAGGATGACCTAGGATTAGGGTCGTTCTTCCTGTTTCATTCACCAACTCTTCCTTTTATTTTTATTACTATTAGGTGTGTTTGTGTGTGTGCGTGCGTGCGCGCACGCGTGCGGGTTAAATAGGATCTTATGCTATGACCTTGCTTATTGTTTGCAATAGGACGTGTCTATCAAGTTGATGGTGCAGATGCTGAATTTAATGTATTTGTTTGACAGCATTATTTTTTACTTACAGGTTTTGTCTGTGACATTGGATGACTGGTCAGATGATGAAGTAGATGCAATGATAGAAGTCGGGGGAAATGCTTCTGCTAATTCAATTTATGAGGCTTATATTCCTGAAGGTTATACAAAACCCGGACCAGATGCCAGTCATGAGCAGCGTGCAAAGTTTATACGGTTAGACATGCTTTCATATACACAGTGAATTATTAGTCTACATTATTTAGTTCCTCTTGAAAATCTTATATCTTTTATCACCATGAAGTAGACAATGATGAATATTGTCTTTCCTCCCGCTCTCTTGCTCTCTGGCGCTGATTCATTTATTTTCTTGACATTCTGCTGTTCTTTCTACCGGTCATGTGAATCCTTTAGTTAACTACTTCCATTTTTATCGTGGTTATTTCAACTGCAGGTCAAAGTATGAGTTGCAAGAATTTTTGAAGCCTAGTTTGCGCATTGTGTCCGGAAAAAGCAATCTATCAAGTTCTTCCAATAGTTTTATGGATAGTTTTAAAAGCACTAATTCAGAGAGAATGGTAACTTTGATTATGTGTTAGTCTTTTGTTTTCTAACTGCTTTTATGAGTGACAGAGACCAAATTTTTGTATGCATCTTTTTGGGAACTAGATTTTCACTGGGTTGAATCATTGTTGTACCAGATGAAAGCCTACAAGTTTATTGCGAAAAATAATTTAATATAGATGACATGAAGCATGTTTTATTATCCAACACTACTATATCTGTAGTAATAGCACTGCAGCTACTTTCGTTAGTGATTTCGTTGGGCAGTGACTGATATTCGTGGTGACAACAGGAAGGTATGGTAGAATTCATTGGAATGTTGAAGGTGAAAGTGATTAAAGGCACAGATTTAGCCGTCCGGGATATAAAGTCAAGTGACCCATATGTTGTTTTGAACCTTGGCACACAGGTTGGTTGCTTTTCTTGCCATATATTTCCTTGGGAAACTGCTGCTTTTTATTTTCATTTACAGTTGAAAAATCATAAATATGATTTGGTGCTATGACGTACAGACTGTCCAGACAAGTGTAATGAGGAGTAACTTGAATCCGGTCTGGAATGAGGAACATATGCTGTCTGTTCCCGAGCATTATGGACAGATGAAATTGGTATGGTTGAATTTTATGTTTTGAATGATAGACAATAAATTCTGTTTTGTATCCTATAATAATGGACACCATGATTGCAGAAAAATGAGTTCCTCAGAATTGAATGACATCCACTGTTCAGCCTAATATGAAAACTAAAATTGAAATTGGTTGCATACTGCTGCCGTCTTGAAATTGGTTGCATTCTGATGCTTAATATATTCTTTGCACATGGATGTTTGGATGTATATATTTATATTCCACCTTGCTGTATATTTGTTCTTTTTCTTCCCTCCTTTGTTTGTGTGTGTGTGGGAGTGTACATGATAACATAGAAAAGAAGATATTTGATTTCTGGTTTAAGAACACGACACTTAATCTTATAAACTGGCTATGATTGCAGAAAGTATTTGATCACGACACTTTTTCTGCTGATGATATAATGGGAGAAGCGGACATTGATCTTCAGTCACTGATAACATCTGCCATGGCATTTGGAGATGCTGGAATGTTCGGTGATATGCAGATCGGAAAATGGTTGAAATCTGACGACAATGCACTTATTGAGGATAGTGCAGTCAAAATTATTGATGGAAAGGTTAAACAAATGATGACACTCAAGCTCCAGAACGTTGAATCTGGAGAAATAGAGTTAGAACTTGAATGGATTTCTCTTGATCACTAGCTTAGCCTATGAAGAGACCTATGTAATTTTTATCTTCTGCTTTTGGCTCATCATCCAGAGGAACAAATAAATATGCCTATTTGTGTTTATTATATCTATTAATTTATTGGACCAAATATTGAGTGCATTTTCTACACAGAAAAGGGCGAGATAAAAACATAGTTTTGCTAACATGTTCATAATCACATATTTACTTTCATGTGCAAATGTGAATTTGCCAGTGTGTGCATGTCATTTGGTTTATGTAAAACCATATGCATTAGGTGGAAAAATATTTGTTGCCAATTTTAATCTTTGTCCCGAAGCTGTTGGTGCTTTATATATTTGATTTTCTTCTACCAATTTATATCTGATTTTATGAACACTTCAATATCAATTTTGTGACAAAAATAAAATGAAGTTTTAAATAACATTTTTATTGACTTTAAATTTTGTTCAAAATTCTCATTTTACCTTTAATTGCATAATAATTAGATAGTAAAGAGTCCCGTGAACATAATTCAGTTGGTAGGACAATGCATTAGTATATACAGGGGTCGGGGTTCGAGATAGTAATGGTTTAAAACTATGATAGGAAGGAAATATTTCTTCAACAAAATGGTGAGCTTTGTTAGTCTTTGCTAGCTAGGGACCTTGGGCAATCCAAAAAATCCATTTAATAAATAAATTCTAGCATTACCTTTACATCCTTATTATTTGATCATAAATTTGATATACTAATACCACAAAAACAAGACTGAGGTATTTGGCCTCAATTCTTAACGGGCAAGCATCATTTCACCAAAAAGAATCTTAATTTAATGAAAACGATATGCTATCCTTGTGAAACCATCACTTTATTGCAAGCCCCACATTGAGACATCATACACAGAACACTCTCATTTGCAACTTCAAAGCATCAAATAAAGCACGAAGGATGAAGCTTCGTTTGTAACCTTTTTTCAACCCAAACCTTTACGGTTTTGTGTGCTTCCTTTCTTCCACAATTATCATGCATTTCAATAATAAAAGCTTTATTTGAAAATTACTTGTCATTTACTTGTTATGTCCCAAACTATAAATCAACTCATACAAATTTACAAATATAATTAATTTTATATGAAAAAAAAGGAAATTATGAGTTCTTTTACAAAAGTATTTTCATATATGATACGAGGAAAATAAATTAAAAGAATTGAAAGAAGATAAAATAGAAAAGTAGCATTAATAATTTATTATTATTGTAAATCAACTTATCATTTGAGACAAAACAAATTTCTTCCTAAAACAACTTATAATTTAGAAGGAAATACCAATTTATTCATTGAATTTAGTTTATACACAATGTCGGTTTAAAAAATTTTTACACCATCAATCATCATCAAATATCATAATCATAGCTTATATATGAAATCACGGATATCAAAACTACATTCGTTATTCATTTACTACTTTTTAACATTTGAAAAAACTTAGAACAAACATTATTTAGCAACAAAAAAGTAATATATCAACTACTATTATTGATGGTTAGTTATACTCGTGCCCATTTTCAATCGACCCATCTCATACGTAACCTTAAATTAATGATATAAAAGTACCCTTAATCTAACAGACAGGTCAACTCCAACTAAGCATGACATCTTATCAGCAAAAGAAAGAAAGAAAAAACATCACTACCCTACAACAACAACTTTTGCAACACGTAATCTCAATAATGAAATAATTTAATCCCATGATAAAAAATTTAAAAAAGAAATTTTATATTGAGAATGAGTATTCAACACATTAAAAGTTTAAAAAGTAATTTTATCTACGTAAAATTGGTAAAATATTTTTATATTTGAATCTTTAACTACTGCATTGGTTAACAAAACCTATAATAAAATATACAAAGAAGTATTAGTTAAGGAACCAAAAAGATAATTTAGCCTAATATCAATGAATTTACACAATGACCCTCGACCTTTCCCCTTTACATAAAACCACAACAACCTTAAAATGGAACATTAATAAAAACAGCAAAAAAGAAAAAAAAAACTCACGAATTTCTCACTAACTCAAGTTTATTAGCATTAACATTATAATTATTATCATCATCACGAAACGAATCATTTCGTTCTGAATTTTTTCTTCTATGTTTATTAAACAAACAAAGCAAAATAGAAACCACTAATAAAACGCCACCTGTGATTCCACAAACCAAGCTCGCCATTACTAAAGCTTTTTTCAACTTTCCTCCGCCGTTGCCGGTGGTGGTCCAATACGCCGGCGGGAGGGAATCAGGGACATTCCGATACGCGTCGAAGGAGGGAGAAGAGGAGGTTGAGCTTGAGTTGGTGTTGAAGAAGGATTTCATGTCCGGTGGAGAATTTGCTAGCGGTGGGGATTGGAAACTGAGGCCGTGATCGGAGGGACGGAGGTCTCTGGCGGTGGAGACTCCGGCGAGTATGGCAGTTATAATAATTGTGGTGGTGATGATAAAATGTGTGAGGGATGACATTGATGAGTAAAGTTGAAAAGAATTAGAAGGATTAGTGTTGTTGTGTATGAACATGAACATATATATATAATGTGACAAAAAAACTTTGCTTTTATATTTATTGTGATGTGATGATTTGAAATTTAACTAACTACTTTTATGTGACTTCATTAAATTAATGATATTAGGGGTTTGATAAAGTGTTGTTTTTCAAAGGGTAGTGATGTGGTTATTTTTGTTCCTTAGCTTTTAAGTATTTGTTTTTAGTGAAAATTATAAAATTTAGATTAGACAATATAAAATCACTAAATTCAACAAAATTTTAATTTTTTTTTTATATAATGTTAATGTTGATAGAGCTTAAAAGGTTTTTCATGTAATTTCAATTTAATTGATAGTTGTAAAGAAGTTAATATGTAAGGAAAAAAGTTTGTACATTGAATTCTTCGCTTTTGTACATTTAAGGTGTGTAAATTCATTCACTAAACTACTTCACAAAATAAAATAACTCAAAGGACCGACCATATACAAATTCAGTAAGACTAAAATAATTAATATTTACGAAAATACTTTTTGCATATTCTTTCATGAACAACTGAGATGAGCAAAATGGATAAAACAAACGAAAATTCATTTGTCATTAGTTTTTTATTAACAGAAAAGGCTCCATATATAAACTAAAGTCATTATATATTAAACCTTGTTTTAGATCACAATAACCATTGAAAATTATTTTGTAGGCCGTGACAATGGATTTTAGTTGGAACGAGTTATATACTTGTCTAACCCGACCATAACTTTACAGCCTCTGGCTAATCATAGCCTGCAACATTTTATGTTAAATTATCACAAGATTATGAATGCCAACAGTAAATTAGCTCCAAAATGTCAAATACACATACATGAATGTAAGGATAAGCATTTCCTTGTATCAATTTCTATTGACTACACAATTTGTACCAATCAAATATAAAGCTTGAAGAATCTAAATTGGATTTATGTACATTCATTACTGAGAAGGTACCTATCATCTAACTAGTTGGTTGGAACACAAATAAGTGACTAGCAAGCAAAACATATGATGCCTGAAAACAAGTAGAAGAGCTAGCAATACTTACTTACTATCAATTGTCTCCATCAAAGTCGGCTGTTTCCAATTAACCCTACAAGATACAGTTCCCAAAGCAAAGTTCCGGACCTGCAACAAAGTAATTTGGATATTAAATGAGTGCGGTAGAGGAAAATAAAAAACTTAAGGCTAATAGCTTCAGTTAAATTGGGTTATAGTTCCGCGTAGGTAGTTCGGTTGGTCAGTTAAAGAACATTAAAGGAGATTTAAGAAGGAGGTCCCGCGCCGGAAACTAACATTTCCCCCTCCCCTCTAACAATTTACTAACAAGTAACAACTAACATTTGTCTATAGAAAAAAGTTATACTTATTGATTGAAGGTGCTGCATGAATGTCCAATTTCACTTCCCTTTAGTGTTTAACGAATTTTACTACTATAATCTAAGTAGGCACTCTGCTTAGGGTAATATCTAGGCTAACCTTCTCAACATAGTATTGGACATTGTTAATATTAGTCTTTTCTGAAAATCTATGTTACTTATTCCATTTGCTATATCTAATAAGATGATCAGTAGCAACTGAAAATTTAATCAAACTGTTATCTTATTCTTGTTGCAATGTAGTATGCACTTCAGAATTATTAAAACCAGGATAAATTTGATCTTTGCGCCTTCATTAATTTCTTAAATGAAGGTCCTATTGACAGATAAACCAGTTATAGTTATCTTTTTCTAGTCCATTCTCTTTCATATAAACAATTCAGCATCATCCAAAATCCAAATCTCTTGCAACATGGCAGAGAGCTACAGTCAGTTATTCAGATCCTTTAGAACACTGCTTGTTAAAAAATGTTAACATGTCATTCATTTTAATAAATAATCAACCGTTCAAAGAAAAAGTAAATAATCATCAATAAAATTATAAGGTAAGAAAAAAATTATATTGTTATTTCATTACAACCAAAATAGACTTCTCCGGTGCTCAGCCATATAAACAAGTGCTACTGCTAAAAAATATCTACCAATACTATTCTACCAATACTAAAAAACAATGAAATCAGAGGATAAGAAAAACAACAAAAAACTGATGATCAAAATCAAAATGGTGAATCAGATGATAAGCCGAATAATCCTTGTTACCGATGTTATTCAAGTAAACAGCTCTGGCCAGCAGAGTTGTGGTTTCTTCATCTCCTAGTTTCTGCCTCAGTACTTTTTTGACATTCTTGAAATAAAACAATCGAGTCTTTGGATCTCTCGTCTGAATATATCAAAATATCACATCATCAAACTCTCTTAAACACAACTGTCATATATAATCATTCAATAATTTTTTACCTTGTGTGTCAGCTCAGCGGTAAGAGTTTTACTTAGTAAATTCAATGGCATAGTTCAAATACCACAATATCTGCGCCTCTTAATTGTTAGTGTCACTTTAATTAATAATAATTTCGTTATTCCCCAATAGCTCCCTCTTCAACAAAATCTAACTTACATTTAGAGGGAAAGCTCTTTCCAATCAAGAGAGAGACTGCATACAAGATTACAAGTGCACCCATATATTCGAACAAACGCTATAACAAGTGCAACCAGCCTAAACAAACTCTATATAAGTTTAACCTCAACAAACTCAAGTTGCATAGAGATTAAAGGGATTAAGATAAACAAACTCATCAACTACCACTGATTCAAGAAGTCAACACAATTTGCAGAAGCCATAGACCTAATTCCTATTTTCTATGATTACATAAGATAGAAGTGAATCCATATTCATTTGAAAAAAATTACAGTTTTGGCTATTGAACATTGCACTTCCTCGGATAGGCTTCAAATTTGGAATGAAAGACCACGATAAAGATGAAATGAAACCTGAACATAGGAAAAAATTATGAAATAATTGAAAATAGTAATAGAAAACATTTAGCGAGAGAGAGGAAACATATTAACGTAGGTGGCTGTCTGTCTTGGTGACTGTCTGTATTTTTGGTGTTTTTATGGACTGCTGCCGCAAGGTTGGTACAGATTCTGTTTTTTGGTGACAGCCTTGCAGGTAAGGTCTGAGTGTGCTTCTGCTGCAAAAACTGGTTTCCATCACAGTTCCGCAAGTTAACACTTTGTAACCTTTGTGATTTTGCAGACAGTGCACGGTTAGTGCTCTTGTTTGTGGCTTTCAATATATTTGCTGTTAAATAAATAAAAAGTTTCTTATTGCTTCAGACATTCCAGCAACAATGCGGTTTTGCAGCACAATAAATAAATTTTTGTGGCAAACGGCATACATTTTAACAAACATACAAGTGACTAGGCATAAATCTTATGCCAATCTTGGAAAGCCAAACAACTATATATATTGAATTGAAATTGAAATGTACTGTATATATTGAAATGCATGATGAAAGAACAAACAAAAAACTCTAACCATCGAATAAGTCAAATCTAACAACCACTTCTCATGTTGGAAAATTGAAATCGAAATGGAAATTAACATGTAAGTAATGAAGAACCCAATGAATCGGTTCTTCCTAAACTACATAACATCTATGAGTACGTTATTTCAAACATAAGCCACATTACATAAATAGAAATTAACAGAAAAGTTGCAATTAAGATGGGTTTGCACATGTTGCATAACATAACATCTACGTTACTACATAAAGTCTGCTGATAAGAACAAGTGATATCAAACTCTCTTGATAGACGTCAGGAAACATCCAACCGTGGCGTTTTTGAACTTTAAGAGACTTAAAAGTACCATCTCTAGAATTGTAAACAACCAACTTATGAAGATACTCTAGCAGCACTTGGTGATCCTCGTAAACATAAAGTGCCCTATTATAAATACCACAACCACCTCCATTTATGTGAGGAACATGGAAGAATTTAGTCCAAGATTCTCTATTTCCATACTCCTTCATAAGCCAAACCTCAAAATGACCACCAGTATGAGAAGAAAGTGTGCACAAAAACTCACTCAAAATCCATAAGGATTTAGTGTTCACAGTCGTTCCATAATCCGGTAGCAATAGCTCTCGATAAGACCCCTTCTCCAAGTCAAGTGAAACAATAGTTGAATTATTATATGCCAACCAATTAAGAGTTCCATTAATGAATTTCCCTGATTCATGCTCAGGAACACAATGAGGAAAATCCTGAATCCTTGTCCAAAAATTGGTACCCATAGTATGAACATAAGTTTGGACATGGTAAACCCCTGAAAAGGCAACCACCTTGTAAGTATCGGTGGAATGATCATAGCCAAAGCCGCTATATACTGTGTTACTCCCTCGAATTTGTAAAGAGGGCAATTTTGCGAATTTCCTAATGGAAGGGTTCCAAAGAACACGAAACTGTGATAGAGTTCGATACTGAGAATGCCGTGGCAAGAGCCATGGATTTGATCTAAGTTTACGCCCATTCGATGGCTGAGAGGATAATCTAGGTGCTGTGTGGCAGTGGCGGTGGGGGTGATTTTTCTTGTGAAGAGGATGGAGATAGGGCAAATCTTGAAGGTGTAATCGTCTTTGGATAAATGTGGGAAGAGGAGATGGTGGCGCGTGGTTGAGACGCGAAGGTGGTTTTTGGCGAATTTGGGATGAGAGATTAGAGATTTCCAAGACTTGCAAACGGATTTGAATTGCGTGAGGGATTTGACCAGAAGTCTATAGAGAATTTCTAACACGAGATCGAATGGAAGAGTCGGTAGTGGAGACACATGAAGAGAAGTGGAGTTTAAACGCTGCTTCTTTGTTGATGTTGTTCTCGGCGCCATTTGTGAGGGTAACAACTACCACTTGCAGAAGGCGGTGAGATGAATGACTGAATATGTCCAAATAAAAATTAACAACCCAACTAAGTTGGTAAAAATTGTTGAACTTGGAGTTAGGATCCAATCGTTGGGTAATTGTCCCCAACTTTTGACCAACGTGTACTTGCCTTAATTTTATTTTTAATTAACTTTAACCATCAATGCACTTGGAAAAAGTAACTGGGAAATTCTTTTTAAAAACAGTAAACAGTCTTGAAGTCCAACATCACCAAGAAGCTCAAACATGCTTTCATCATTCAAGTTCTCAAGCCTTGCAATTTCACACTTTTGATATCATTCTAGGGCATGCTCAAATTCTACTGGACAACAAGCCTTATTGTTTAACAAGATAATTCAAGATGTGGCAACAGAAAACATGCTGCTTCCCTTAATAAAAAATAAAAAAAGACTCCAAACATGTCTCTAGCACTGCTAATGACTTATATTTTCAAATGTTGCATCCATCAAGAAAAGAATACATCATTATAATCTACTAATACAGAACAGATACTGCTACTCAAGCTGCTTAATGAAAGTTTATTAATCAAAATAATTTCTAATGATAATGCTAACAATTTTGTCCTTTTCTTCTGCAAGACAAAACAAACACATATCAGTAGACTTCAACATGCCATTGTTTGTTCTTCTTGAGTTGTGAAAGCTTCTCTTCCCAACTTTCTCCTCTGTTCTCAGCAACCCTTTTCAGTGTTTCTTGGATCCCAGGCATCATTCCTTTCAGACCACAGAAATAGATGTGAGCTCCATTATCCAAGAGCTTAAAGATTTCGTCGCTATATTCCTCGATCTTATCCTGAACATACATTTTGCCGCCGTTCCTGTTCTTTTCCTCTCTGCTGAGGGCTCGGTCGTACCGGAAGTTCTCTGGATAATCCTTAAGGTATTTGGTGAACTCGTCGTCATAGAGAAGACTATCGGAATTTGCAACACCAAGGAAGAGCCATGCTAGTCCTCCGAACTTGAATGTAGGGACTGATTCCATGAACATTCGACGAAGATAGCCTCTATATGGAGCAACACCGGTACCCGTGGCAATCATTATATGGGTAGCATTTGGGTCGTCCTCTGGCAAAAGCATTATCTTTCCTGAGGGGCCTGTCAAAAATTTGTAGGATACAGATATAAGTTAATTCCTACCCAACAAGAAGCAAGTTTTCAAATTTAGGAAACTTCACCAAATACCCTCAATCGTTCCCATTCATCATTTGAGCAAGTGAATATTTTCACATAGAGAGCATTATCGTGGATCGCGGAAAATAGCAGTTTGTTCAATGCCTGGTATGAAACAATGCTATAGTTCCACTGTTTGACAACATTTTGCACTAATGGCATATTGCGAGACAATAGCGAATATATGTTCAAATTTGGCTACGCAACAGCCACTATTTAACAACATTGATACAGAGGCCGTCATCCATAGTAAGAATTCCAATGGATAAACCAGCCAACAAATAGCAATCGACACGGTAAAATAAATCTAAAGCAAGACGCGTTCATGCAGTACTTTTAGGAGACAAAACTTTGCAAACCGGTCACATCAAACTTTCTAATAAGGTGTGTAGGGCATACTTGCGACATCAAGAATAACAAGAAACAACTGAGTATGAAAGCATGTATAGAAAAGATATTAGAAATTCTCTCAACTGAGCAAGATCCTCCAATGCATTACTTTGTTGGAAAATAGGAAGTTGGAATTGGAATATAATTTCAAGAAGTTGAAAAAGAAATTAGAAAACATGTCTACCTTCTCCTAAGTAAAAAGTGTTTTGTCTTACCTGTGATCTTAATTTTGTCTCCAGGCTTTGAGTCACACAAAAAATTGCTACAGACACCATTCTTGGAAGGATCTTCCTTTCCTGTCTCGGGATCATAATAAACAGCACGGCGCACACACAAGCTGGCTGTTTTTCCATCAAAAAAGTCTCCATACCTTGTGGAAGCAATCGAATATAGTCGAACATTATGCGGAGCTCCCGGTTTTTTTGGATTTTCACCCTGCCACCCATGTACAATAGTATTAAGGAGTATTGAAATTATTCAAGAATTTAACTACATGAACTCATAACTCACATATAAGATCTCATCTCAGAAAAAGAAAGCAAAAAATGCTTTCTACATTAATTAAAGAGCTAAAAAGGTACCGTTATGAATTTACATTCAGTATTTGGATAGAAAAAATAGTAAAAGCATAAACTGAGTATCATTAACAAGTCACTTACTGGTGGAATAACACCATAACTCTGTCCCTCCCAGTAGGGAACATTTCCATCATGATTGATCACAACATGACAAGTTTCCCCAGGAGCCTTTGGTCCCACTAATCTTTCAACGGAAACAATTGTTGCCGTATAGGGTTCTTTAGGCTTGTGTAGGTTCAATGGAGGCTCAGCAGGATTTTCCAATTCTAAAGGGGAGACAGCAACTTTGGGCACACTTGCTTGTTGAACTGACATGCAAATCACATTCTGATTTCTCCTCCAACCACAGTTCTTTGCTTTCATGTCCAAAGCAAACACCGGTGCCCATGATTTATCCCGAAAGTTTATGTTAGATGCCTGCAACATCAAGTTCAATTTTCTTTCAAAAAATCACATTATAAAACCTTAACAGGAATAGAAATTACAAAACATATCAATATTAATACAACCTCTTATTTTAGTGACTGCAACATCATTATAAGACACTACACACTCGTAGATCAATTAACATATATATTAAAACAAGTTCCTGCATAACAAAACTAGAGACAGATGTATCAAAGCTAAGCATGTTTGACAACTAGACACAGTCTTTGATAACCACAGCTCTTGCAAAACCAAAATAACACGTAACAAAGTACTACATGCTTCACATAATAATATTCATTTGCATCAAATCAGAGTGGAAGATCATCCACAACAACAAGCAATTACTTCTCTTGGCGAAACAAGATAAATCATATTTGCTCCATACTAATACTTAAACCCATCACAGTATTGGAAATACAGAAATGAACTGAATAGGTGTATAACCATCCATCAATTGCAACAATAGTTCCTTCAAAGTTTCTCAAAAGCCAAAAAATTTACCAAATCAAATTGGTCATAAAAATCTAAAAAGCACAGATCCTTTACACAATTGGGGTCTATGAAGCACTGGCACTGACATATACACGGACACCGAGGATGCACTAACACGTAGAAATCAATAATGTTTCATGGATTTAGCATGATATAACCGACCATGTTTAAAAGTGAAGTAAAAATATGAAACCTTAAACACAGATCTTCTGGCGGAGAAATCATTGCTAACTGGAACAGTAACAGCCATCTGCAAAAACAAAAACAAAAAAACCACAAAAGTTTGAGTATTGATTGATCAAATTAAGTTCAGTAAACTAAGAATCTTAAAACAAATAAATAAATAAATAAATAAATAAATTTCTCCGCTTTGAAGTTCCGCAAATAAATATTCATTCATTCATCAACCAAAAACCCATATTGAAAAGAAATAAAAAGGTGAAACTTTGATGGCAGATTGAGTGACCCATTTGCACATAGAACGCAAAAAGGATGAAAAGGAAGTGAGATTGATTGATTACCTGAGAAGCTGACAAGTGAGACATGATTGACGATGAGGAAGAGGAAGAGAAGTTGATTGATGAATATATAGAGTAGTAACGAGGTAACAAAAAAGACAATTCAAATCACAATTTGTTTTGTTGATTGATGAATGAATGAATGATCCTTTCGAGAGAGGGAAAGGTCGGGTTCTTGTTCCTCCTTTTGGCTTCTCGGAGTGTCAGTCTTCGCCAACTCACTCTTTCAACTAGCAATTCTTAATTCCAATAATCTGATTATGCACTTATGTTATACTAGCATCTACTAATTTATAATTTTTTAATAAAAATATCGGTTTTTTCAACCCAGCATCTCACGCAGATGTTTTAAGTGAAGTTTATTAATCACTAATTTTATATTATTATATTTTAATTTTTTAAAAAGTAGGTACTACTTAAGATTGATGTTTTAAGTTAGACTTAGATCTTATAAGACCCCAACAACTTTTCTCTCTGGTAGAGATACAGGTCTTAAAAGTTTGAGATCGCACATTCGAGATAGTCTTAGTCAGTAACGATAATAGTCGTTTTGAATTTTCTTTTTAGAATAAAATAATTTGATTATGTACTATGTTAGTTAAAATAATATTTTATATTAAAATGTTTTAGTAATATTGTCATATTAATCATTCAATATACTTATTATATCAATTCTTATAAATATTTATTTACTATCATATTGATCCTTATATCAATAGAGATAATATCAGCATTAAGAAACTATCTTTACTCCAAAGACTATTTTTATTAACTAAGTGCACATTCACATGTTATTTTGAAATTTTGATACATTTAGTGACTAATTGGCTAGTTATACATTCAAGGACCAATGAAATTGAATCGAGTAGCACATGACATAATTTCACAATTTTTACCATTAGGTCACTCACGTTTTTGCTGAAATAATGTTGCTTCCAAAATAGATATACAACACTACAGTCCTTTTTTAAAGGCACTAACACCCTAGCGGTTCCTTTTCTAATCGCAATTCATTTTAATTATTAGCGGCTTTTTTTATAGTGGTTCTTTTACATTATTATTTTTTCTTTCAGTTACCACATAACAGTTTCTTTGTTTTCGGTTACCACATAGAAATTCTTTTTCATTATTTTTTTCTTCTTCTTTTGGTTACCACGTGATAGTTCCTTTTCCTGTTCCTTTTTATATATTTAGGAGTCTTTGTGCTTAGGACCAGTTTCTTCGTGCAACCTTTTGTATATATTTTTCTTTTGATAATAGAGTTCTCTATGATTTACTCAAAAATAGAGTTCTTTATGATTTGCCATTTTTATTGTGTTGATTTTCTCCTTTCATTACTTTCACTAAATTTAATTTATGATGTTGTTTCCATATTCATTTGTGTTGATGGAAACTGAATGTTGCTAGTTTGCTTTTTTGAGATTGTGCATGTCGATCATTCTCAATCATCACTTAATTTTATTGTTACAATGAGTTTGAATGTAATTCTACAAATAATAATATAACCAATTTTATAGTTTAAGATTTCACTTGCAGCTGCTCCGCTTTCATCTTCAGTAGCGCACAATGACGAGCATATGCATTCATCTGAGATAGTTTCCTCCGATTCTAGTTGGGAGGAGTGCCCTTTTGCGGTCTAGCAGAATGTAGCGCACACTCACGTGCAAACTGGTTCGCCTTCAGGCTTTTCTCCTCCCGCACAATCATTTCCCATCGAGACTGTGGCAGTGCTTCATGTGGAGGGGCAACCTCATGAAGTGAACTCGGTTGATCATGAAGTGAGACTAGAATCTGCCGCGACACTAGGTTATAGCAGCACGGTTCTGGTTGTACACGAGGATAGGCCAGCAACACATAGTAATCCGATTATACAACAAGATATGGAATTGTGGCGTAGGATCTGTAAGTGTGATAAGAAGGCAACATAATTGTCGCTCACACTGGTCTTATTAAAGAAGCAAAAACAAAAATTAAAGCAAATTCAGATTGGGAAGCCATTGTATCGAACTCGTTCTAGGGGTGAGCCATCTCCAAACATGTATTTTATTGGAATGATCGAGGTTTTGGTAACTCGGACCTAAGACTTAAACTAAAAGTTATTTTTTGTCTCACAAACCTGTGTTTTATTACAGAACGTATAATTTTTTTTGCTCAAGTTCCTTCCTGGTATTCACATCATATATTTACTGAGAAGGAAACTGTTGCGCAGATAAATTGGCAAATTTGGGTCATTCAGTTCAGGCATAGTGTTATCGCCAGAATTGCATGCTGATTTTTTTAGGGACCGATGGGGTCTGCCTAGTTTTAAATTCCCTTAGACAGTTGTTTATTTTCTCTTTTTATATATATCTATTTTGGAGGGTTTTGGTCTAGTCCCTCCTCTTGTATATACTTTTCTCATTTTTAATATTTTTTTTTTTTAGATTGGCCGCATAGGATGGGGGTTCAACAGGGTGCCAACCTAATTGGGTTGCTGTTGTTTCCCCTTGATGCATGTCCTTTCTTTTGGCTTAGCAAAAAATACTACTGTGGGCTTCTTTAAAAAAACATTATGTGCTTTTTCCTCTAAAAAAACTATTATGTTATTATTATAGGAAAACCGTTATTTTTAAAATTCATTAAATAACTAATGTATTTTGTTAATATTACATAATAGATACATTATTAATTCAATGAATCTAAAAAAATAATGATTTTTTTTATAATAGAGATTAGATGAAGTAAAAGGGAATACATGACTTTTAGGTGATCTTTTTACTTTCAATTATATTCTTAAACAAAATCTATACCAATATATAAAAGGAGTACACTTTTTTTTGTTGGACTTTTTCTTCCATTTTTACCCTTCATTTAAACTATTTTATCATTTTTTATCAAATCGTTTAAATTATCAATTAAATTTTTTTAGTTAATTCCCATTAAAATATGAACAACCCATATATGATTAACAACCCACGACAATAGAACAATATTAGACACTATAAAAAACCGTATTTTGATCTTATATAGAGATATTGTATTTTGGTATAATATTTTTTCTTCGCATGTTAACTTTCACTTGATTATTTTTTACCATTTTATCGGTCATTCTCAATAAAAGCGGAAAGCGAGACGTTAGTGTTTGTATTAATAGTAGTTGCATATAAAAATGTTATATTGATGTTTTCATTTAAAAAAATACGAATTTATATTACATTTGTTATATTATTGGTGTCATTGAAAAAGATAAGTTCATTTTGTTACAACATGAAAGTGAAAAATATCTTCAAGAGAAAGTTACCTTGGTTCACCCCAATATATAAAATATAATTAATTGCAATTGTAAAGTGTGTGAGGTTGTAATTTAAACAAGACTATAGTTAGGAAATTTTCTTCTTTATTCAAAATTTTGTTCTACTATGTTTTCTTAAGTTAAAAGGCAGTTGTTCTTGATGGATGCATAAGTTCATCTCCTTTGGTCGTACTCCGATGTTTCCAATTCTATGTAAGTAAATCACAAAAAATCAGATATAAACACAGTAATAGACATAGCAAGATCCAGAATAATAAAAAATCAAAGAATCTTCGAGCTTGGAAGTAAAGGAATTAGAATCATAGGCTTCTGAACCTCCATGTCGTCTTCTTCCACTCTAATTTCTTCTTCCATTCTCATGAGTTGGCGAAGGCATGTTGTAACGGATAAACGTCCACATATTAGTTTGATTTGAAGGGATAAACCTCCAAATTATTAGTTTCGGTATAAGGTGCAATGACCTATCTGATTTAACAACAAAATTAGGATCAATGAAAAATACTCAATTACTATTATTGTACCAAAAAACAATTTTGATTTGGTGTGGAATTGAAAGGACACCGCATCAAAGTCTAAACATGGTTAGGATGTGGAATCGAGAGAATTTGGCTCCAACACTCCCTCATCATGATCTTATTGTGCAATATTTTGAGCTGAAAAATCAAGATTAAAACGAGCAACTTGCTTTTGATCTTAGTATTTGAAATTAAAGATTGTGATTAATGAAAAAAGAGTTTCTGTAATTTCTTGAAAAATTAAAGGTAGTATGAATCTGCTTGAAACTCTTAGTCACTTGATGCTTATATTTATAAGAGATTAAAATAACATTATTCCATTGGTCACTTGTAGTAAAAAAAATATGTTTTACAAGATAGAAACAAAAGGATGCATTAGTTCACTGCTGTGTATGCGAGACTAAAGAATATATGGAATAACAATGGACGTTGGAAGATTACCAAAACAGATCTAGAGAGAATTTATCTGCCTTCTCTCTAGTTTTTCACCACCACCGTGTTTCTCAAACCCTTCCACATGTTCTTTTTGTTCTCCCATAAATCCAAATATGCAGGCGCGATGTAGCTTCAGGGGTGGCTTCGTGTGGCCGTCGGCGTGCTTGTTGATCCGCTTCCCTCTCAGCGGTCTTCCGGCGTCCCTCCATCGTCGGTGTCGTCGTGTCCTTTTCTGGGTTCAGCGGTCTTCCATCTCCTCGCCTATGGTGGTCCTTGTTGCTTTTCTGGTTGTACCTTTTTCCTGTTTTTCTTTGTGTCGGCGTTCTGCAGGTTCGGCTTCTCCTCCTTGCCGGAAGTGTGACGCCACCGTTGTTCTTCTGATGGTGGTGTGGAGAGCTCTTCTCTATACCACCGGATTTGTTGCTAGCTGCCTGTTTCTTTGTGTTTTGTGTGTCGTGGCTGGTTTGGGTGGTCGGTGGCGGCGTCGTCGCACTGCCTTTCCTTTTAGCTTCTCGTGGTGGTGGTCCGCGGGTTTATCGATGTTGGGGTGTTGCTGGTACAGATCGGTTGAGATCCGCAGATTTTTCGATTGTTGTTTCGCTACCTTCGTGTCGGTGCTCTTAGTGGCTGCCTTTGTTCGTTATTTTTATTATGTTATGTCTTGTTTGTTTGTGGATCGGCGCTGTGTTTTCGTTTTGTGTCACCATCTGCCGTCGGTGGGCTGTTTTGTGTCGTGTCGTGTTGTTTTTGGCGATCTATTTCTTTTATGGATGTTACTCGAAAGGGTTTGGTGCGTAGACGCTCTGTGTTGGCGATAGCAGTCATTCATGTACCTTCAGATTTTTTTGTGGGGGGCTGGTCGCTGTTGTTGTGATGTTCTTAGGTTTGGGTCTTGTGTTTTGATTTCGTGTTTCTTTCGTGGAAAGGGGCTTGTATTTTTTTCGCGTTGGTTTTTGGTTACTGTTCCTGCTTCCTAGTCGTCCAAGCTTTTGTGCGCTTTCCCAACCTCCCCTTCGTCGTTGGTGTTTAGTTGGCGACATTCTCTAGGTCTGCAAAGGGTCGTGCAGTTGTGCTGGATCCAGTTCCTGGATGGATGGAGATTTTCTCCTCCGTGACGTAAGACAATACAATGGTCCAGAGGGTGGCGCTGAATCAGTGTTCGTGGCGGTGCTTATGGTGGTTGATTTTGTGGCTTGTTTTGGTTTGTTTTTGTTCGAGCTGGATTGACTTGCGCTACTGTTCCACCGTTTATGTCTTTAAATTGGTCATTTGGGTTTTGGTGGGCCGAGATTTTGGATAGGTTATGGTGTCTGCTCTGGTGGTTCGTGAGTTGAGGGGTGCCTTATTGATTGGTGTCGGGAGTCTGGTGGGCCGATCACTTTTGATTCGAGATCGGGAGCTAGTTTTTTTACTGAGGTTCTTTTAGGCTTTGTTGGTGGCTCCTCCGTCTTGCCGGAAGTTGAGTGGTGGTCATGTTTGATCGTTTGAAGCAACAAATCCTTGTCGGGTGCTTTTTTTATCTTTGTTTGGTGGTGTTAGAAAATTGTTGTGTTGTTGATTTTTCGCTGGGTGTTTTGGGATTTTTATTTTATTTTTCTTATTGGTGTAATACTTGGGATTTAATCCCCTATTATATATATATATATATATATATATATATATATATATATATTTT
>Ga0099826_10000524_pt1 | contig 18918 bp, 9 predicted proteins | sample Mtrugardesep15_FD_76830 | JGI IMG/M metagenome (GOLD analysis project Ga0099826, IMG submission 76830) | Root nodule microbial communities of legume samples collected from California, USA - M. trunc garden sep15 | ecosystem: Host-associated > Plants > Roots > Nodule | place: USA: California... | reverse complement strand
GTTTAGCAGTGAGCATTTGTAATCAGATATTACATTTTAGTGAACTCTCCTTGGAAGTGCAAGGGGGACATGACTACTTCCGGTTTGTGGAAGGAACCTGTATAATTGCTTTGTGTCTTTCTTTCTTCTCTCTCACTGTTTTTATCCGCTGCAACCTAGTTCTGAACATCACTTCAGAAGCTGTTCTTGAACTGCTTCTGGTCTGTGCATTTCACCTTAAGAGAAAACGAAGAAAAAGTTAACATAATTCAAGCCCCCCTTCTTGTGTGTTTCTCACCTTCACATACCACTTTTTCTTTAATTTTTAAAGGGTAGGTAACTCAGTAGGATGCATGAAAGTATCAACATCTGATCTAAGCCAAAATCCCAACCTTAGTTTATACTACCATGCAAACATATGTTGGTCAACCACTCCCTAATTCTGAAACAACATCAACTTTTCAAGATGCTCAAAACAATTTCAATACTAATATTAAATCCAATTTCATGACATAAACCACACGATATATGTGAACAATAATTGTACCCGAAAAGGCAAAATACATTTTAAAAAATGTTCTCACAATTGACTCAATTTATTTTACTTGAAAATTAAATTTTAAATTGCGACTCCAAACTAGAGTAATAAAGAGAAAATCATATCTTTAAAAAAAAAGATTAACTTATATATCATTCATAAAAAGGATTTTTAAATTACGCAAGTGTGATCCTCTAAAAAAATTACACAATTGTTATGAAATTTATTTAAATTAATGGTGGATATTATATTAAAACAAGATAAACACTAATAATTTATGTAAAAGAGAAATTAAAGTTAATCAAAGTGGCTTTGAAGGAGTTGCATGTTTCTTATACTAATAATTTACCAAGTAAGAATATTGATGCTCTAAAAGTCCTCCTTTCAACCTTGGATTGTAAAGGGGAAGATGAGGTTTTGTCAGTATCGAAATACAAGAGATGCATAGTATTACTTCAGACATTCACTCCCTGTCGCATATTAATACAAGCATTTGTTGGCAGCAGTCCATAATACTTTGGCTTAGAGAAGGCGATGCAAACTCTAAATATTTTCACTTAGTTTTGGCTAGCCCGCGGCGTAGGAAATAGGAATGCAATTTCGTCGATACTGGTGGAGGGTGTGGTTGTAGAGGGCGTGCAGCCCATTCGTCAGGCAAGTATATCTCATTTCTCGTCTCACTTCAAGGTACATAATGTAGTTAGTACGAGTGTGGAAGATCTCCAATTCCAGAGGTTGTCTCCTTCAAAAGGTGGTGGTTTGATCAAACCTTTTTCCTTGGAGGAAGTCAAGATGGTTGTGTGGGATTGTGATAGTTACAAAATCTCATATCCATATGGTATAAATTTTGGATTCATCAAGGAGTTTTGGGTTGAGCTGAAGGATGACATACTGCGGTTTATTTCAGAGTTTCATCGGAACGACATATTAACTAAAGGTATTAATAACACTTTTATAGCCCTTATACCTAAAGCCGATATCCCCTAAATATTAAATGATTTTTGGCCTATTTCACTAGTGGGGAGTATGTATAAAATTCTGGCAAAATTGTTATCAAATAGATTGTGGTTGGTTATCGGAAGTGTAATTTCTAAGTCACAATATGTGTTTGTGAAAGATAAGCAGAATCTTGATGGTATTCTCATATCTAATGAGGTTGTGGATGAAGCTCTTAAGTGCAAAAAGGAGTTATTGTTATTTAAAGTTGACTTTGAAAAATCTTATGGTTATGTTGATTAGGAATACCTATAGATGGCGAAATGGAAAGAATGTTTTTTTCGACTTTGTGGAGGAAGTGGATTAAGGAGTGTGTTTGTACAAGAATTTCCTTTAGAAAGGGGGACGTCAAGACGAACCTTTGACACCTTTCCTTTTTTTATTGGCTGCAAAGGGTCTGAATGTCATGATGAAAGTTATTGTTGAGGCTAACATTTTCACTGGTTACAATATTGGAGCGCATAATCCTACTATCATATCTCATCTTTAGTTTGCCGATGATACACTACTTTGGGGGGTAAAAAGTTGGGCAAACGTCTGTGATTTACATGTTGTTCTTGTACTTTTTGAGTTGATGTCGGGCCTGAAGGTGAGTTTTCATAAGAGTATGTTGGTTGAGGTCAATGTTATAGACTCCTGGTTGAATGTAGCGGCATCAATGTTGAACTGTAAAGTGGGCAAAGTCCTCTTTTTATATCTGGGGTTGTCTATTAGTGGTGATTTGAGGTGTTTGTTGTTTTGGGAACTAGTTCTGTCTCGCATTAAAAATAGATTGTCTTGGTGGTGGAGTGTATTCCTTTCTTTTGGTGGTTGTCCGGTTCTCCTTAAGTTTGTCTTCTCCTCTCTACCTGTCTATGCTCTTTCCTTCTTCAAAGCTCCATCAAGTGTTATCACTTATATTGAATCTTTATTGATAAAGTTTTTTAGGGAGGGAGTGATGATCATAGGAAAATTTCTTGGATTGGTTGGAAAAATATTTGTTTGGGTAAAGAGGATGGAGGTTTGGGAATAGGAAGATGAGGGAGTTTAACATTGCTTTGTTAGGAAAGTGGTGTTGGATGATGTTGGTTGAGAGAGGGGGATTTTGGTATAGGGTGTTGTTAGCTCGTTATGGTGAGGTGAATGGGAGGTTGGAGGGCGGAGTGGTTCTTATTGGTGGAGGGAGATAACAAAAATCCATGATGGTGAAGATGTGGAAGAAGGCCAGTGGTTTGAGAAGTGTATTGGGAGGAAGGTTGACAGTGGTTCATATACGTTTTTTTTTACTGATCCGTGATTAGGAGGGTCCCCCTAATGTATGCAGTTTAGGCGTCTTTTCGATTTGGCTGAAAACAAGTCGATTTCGGTGGCTGATATGTGCGGTTTATGGTGGGAGGAAGGTGTGGCAGCCTGGCAGTGGCGCCGTCGGTTGTGGGCGTGGGAGTAGGAGCAGTTAGGGGAGTGTAGGATTTTACTTCATAATATTTCTTTGCCGAATAATTCTATAGATCATTGGTAGTGGAGGCTTGATCCAAGCGGTAATTAATCGGTTTGGGGCGTGTATCAAAAGCTCACTAGTTAGGAGTTTCCTAGCTCAATTGCTACTTCAGATTTCATTTGGCACAAACCGGTCCCCTTGAAGGTTTCTATTTTGGCTTGGCGTCTTCTTTGGAATCGGTTGCCAACGAAGGAAAATTTGGTGGCGCACGACGTTATTTCTCATGAAAATCAGTTATGCGTGACTCGGTGTGGAGGCAATGAGACTGCTCAACATTTATTTCTATCCTGCCCCTGTTTCGCTTCTTTGTGGAGTTTTGTTCGGGCATGGCTTTGCATCTCATCGAATGATCCATATCATTTATAGGACCATGTTATTAAGTTTGTTTATTCATTACGAGGTTCACGAGTTCGGCGTTCTGCGCTACAGCTTGTTTGGTTGTGTTGCGTTTGAGTATTGTGGAATGAAAGAAACAATAGAATTTTCAAGAACAAGGAAAGCTCCATTCACCAACTATTGAATAAAGTGAAGTTACATTCCTTTCGGTGGACGAAGACATCTAATATTAATGTTCGTCTAAATTCTCATATGTGGTGGTTGAGACCGTTTGTTTGTACAAGTATCAGCTAATTTATTTTGATTTTGCTTTCTTTGTGACTTGTTCGGTTGTATACTTTTGAGGTCTTTTTGACACACCTTATGCTATCAAGGAGTCTCCTTTATTCGTAATATATTCTATTTTTGCTTGTTAAAAAAAAGATAAATACTAAATGCAAAAAGATAAACAATGGTTCATTATATAATCACTGTTTTTATTTTATTTTAATCTTTAGTTTATCAATTGTTACATGAAAAGTTCATATGCACTCACACATGTTTGATTCAAAAGTTCTCTCTATTAAAAATAATCATATTCAAAACGTATCAAGCATTAAAATGCGAGTATACCTTCCGGCTAATAATCATACCTTAGTTCGTGATGTTGTAAAAATCTATCCATTTTAGTTTGACTCAATTCCATCAGTAATGTATTTAAAATAAGGCTTTAATAACAGTATTTGCCCCCTAACTTTTACGGAGTTGCGATTTTGGCCCCCTAAAAAAATAACAAAATCGCCCCCTAAGTTTTACAAATGTAGCAGTTTTGGCCCCAAAATAGAGAACAAAAATAAATACAAATGCCTCACAATGATGCAATATCTTATCTCCAAATTTTTAACAAGGTTTTTTTTTAACAAGGCTAATATCAATGATACACTATTTGATGTATAAAGGAATAAATTAATCTTGTAAAAAAAGGAATAAATTAATTAATTTTTAACAAAGATCATAAAAGATTGAAAAATATCTTATTTTGTTATGGGTGAGTTGAAAGAATTTTTTTAAGGGGAATTTTGTCTGTATGAAATTGAAGAAGAAAGATATTTTGTGGATTTTTTTAGATTTGAGATGTGAGATTGAGTGGTCTTCCATTCATTTGCTTTAAATGCCGGTCTTATGACGGCATTTTTTGATTTGCTACTTGCAATTGGGAAGGTCAATGCAACTTGCAAAAAAGAAACAAATTCTGATAAGCACATAGTAAAATCTATTAAAAAGAGTTCATTATTTTATTAAATAGAAAAATTAAAAATGAATACAAAAACTAATTTTTATAAAAAGTCTTCTATCGAAGAAAAAACACTGAAAAATTTGACTATGGAAAAGATGAATATCCTTGTAATAAAGGTTGAGGAATGAAAATCGGAAAACAGTCAAATAATAAGGACAACAAAAGCTTTTTATAAAATGAAGGACAACAAAAGCTATCTTTAAAAAAACAAGGACAACAAAGCTTATATTTTTTTAAAACTCACCTAAGAACCGACTAATGTGAGAGGTCTAATTTTACCGTCCATTTACGATGGTCTGCATAGCTTTGTTTGGATTTAGCCCACTAAAATTAGCATTAGAGATAATCAAACTGTAAACCTTGAGAGGAACATACTTCAAAGTCTCAAACCAACAACAAAATTTTATATTGGCTTTGTCTTTAAATTACTTCATCCGTTTTTTCTTACAAAAAATAGATCATTTCACCCGTTTCAAAATAAAATAAATGTATTTATATAATAAAAAAAATTAAATTAATTATCTTTATTTAAAGAAAATATAAAATTCTGGCATGACTTTTAACAATTTAATTTTTTATTTATTAAAAAACTCGATATCCGGCTTAAAGACCGGCTAACCTGGAGACCTATTTCACTATTCAATAATGGATAGAGGTCCAATTGAAATCAGAATAAAACATTATATAAACCAACCTAACACAAGTATTGTTAGTATGTTGAGAGGTTCATATCTAAAAACTAGAGATAAACACTCTCATAAATCCAAGTCAATTCCAGGGAGTTTATCTTATCTCTTTCAATATCTTATTACAAATAAAAAAATTAACAAATGAAGAAAGTTACCAAAAATTTGCTTTCCATTCAAATCAAAATTCATTGCTTTCCATTTGTATTTATTTTCCTATTAACTCAAATAAAAAATCAAAGAAAAATAATATTTCTAAACAGAAACAAATTGATTAAATTAAAATAAATAATAAAAAATATATAGTGAAATATTATAAAAAATACATAAATATATAGTGAAATACATAATATAAATTAGTCTTTAACTTTTCATACTTGAGACAAATTAATTACTCTAAAATTATGAGTTGCAAATTACTAATTTGTCCTTGCTCTTCATTCAAAGATAAATTTACAAGATTATTAGAGTTTATTTATTCTTAGGGGAAAGAAGCTTTGATAATCCAAAAACCAACGGTAAAGATAGTCCGGCAAAAAATTGTTTCACCTAGAAATTAAATTCGGTAATCCAAAACGATTATTAATAAAACTCATTAACCACTTAAATTCAATTACTTGGTTTATTAAAGTTTAATTTATACGCAATGTCAATTTAACAAAATTTACGTACACTAATTAATGAGTTTTAACAAGTCATTTATTTTTTGTCAAAAAAATGTCATTTATTTTTAATTTTTTAAATGATACGATAATATATCAATAAATACATGTGTAAAACTTTTTTACACAGACGAAACATGTCAATTAATTTTTTTTTTATAAATAAACGAAATGATAAAACTATCATAAACTTACATACACAAAATAAAAGTGTCAGAGTTCAAACTCTAGTGATAACGTCGAACTCAATAATTTGGACATTTTTGTCGGAGTTATCAATTAAACATATACGTAATTATTAGTGAACTAACAAAATAGAGTTTTTCAACAAAGAAGTGGACTTTGCGCTGAGTTTCAAGATAACACAAACACTCACACACGACACCACTTTCTTTTCTTACATTACATTATTGTCTTTTTTTTTCTTTTCTTTTTCTTTTTCATTTTCTTTTTGTCTTCATTCTTACAACACCACCAACCACCAAAACCCGCCGCAAAAACATGTCAACAACCACCCCTTCCTCCGCCGACACGTCACCACCACCACCCCGCCCCACCATCACCCTCCCACCCCGTCCCTCCGTTGAAGCATTCTTCACTTCCAACGCCGTCAGTCCTGGACCCATGACACTAGTTTCAAGCTTCTTTGCAACTGAATCCGCCACGTTCTCTCAGCTTCTAGCTGGTGCTATGGCTTCACCTCTTGCTTTTTCTTCATCTTCTTCCCTTGCTGGTGAATATAGTTTTGGTAAAGAGGATGATGGTGGGTCCCATGGTGGGTTTAAACAGAGTAGACCAATGAATTTGGTTATTGCTCGTTCTCCTGTTTTTACTGTTCCTCCTGGTTTGAGTCCTTCTGGTTTTCTTAACTCTCCTGGCTTTTTTTCTCCTCAGGTAATTCACCCTTTTGACCCAATTGGCCAATTTTTGTTTCTATGTATTCAATTTTTAAAAGGGTTTTCATTTTATCTATAAAGTTTTGATTTTTACCTTCAATTGTTATGAAAAAGTTAGATTTGTTATTTGATTGTGATTGGGAATTGTAGTTTGAAGATTGTGAAATTTGTAGTTGGAATAGTCTAAATAATTGAAATTTGATGTGAATTTTGTTATTGTGATGTTTTTAAGATTTAGTAGTATGATTATGTTTTGTCGAGCTGTGTATAGTGGATTGATGTTGTAACTTGTAATGTTCTTTTGATTTTGGGATGGGAAGTTGTGGGTTGAAGATTGTGAATTATGTCTGTGTTTTTGTAGGAAATTAGTTGGAATTTTCAAAATGATTGAAATTTGATATGAGTTTTGTTATTGTGGTGTTATGTTTTGTTGCGTTGTGTGTAGTGGATTGATGTTGTAGTGTTCTTTTGATTTGGTGTGCTTTTGAAGGGATTGATAAAGGTGTAGTGTTTGGATCTTATTTTTTACAAAGTGAAATGACTTTTGTGTGGATGATTTTCTTTCGTGATAGTTTTGATGGGGTGGTTTAGTAACAATGTCGAATGAAAAGTTTTATGTGGATGACTTTTTGGAATACTGTTTTTGTAAGACACTCCATAATGAAAAGTTTTGCTGAGTTTATATTATTGATTAAGCGACTCAATGACTGGACTTACGAGTTAGCATTGTACTTGTTCATGAGCTATGAAGTATGACAGTGAAACTGGACACGAAAATGACTCACACCGATAATAATTTGAGAAAGTGAAATATTTGAATGCAACCACATATGTCAGTGTCTTGTCCGCACACTTCAGTTTACAAGTCGTTTTCCCGTCAATTCTTTGTAATGGCACCGTATAATTTTTCCCTTGGGCAGCTTATTAATTAACCAATCAAAAGTCAAACTTGTGTGATGGCTTTTACGACAGTCACCTGATTTGGCCATTGTGTGATGAGTTTTTGATCGGGGTTTACATTTTGTTCTATTGTTTCTGAGTTTCAGTCTTAGTTTACACGTATTTAAACACAAGTTTTTGTGTATCAATTTTCACTTCTGGTTTTTGTTTAGTTTAGTTTCTGATAGTTACATGATTGGATAATGGTGTGTGATGTTACGTAGATTAAGTATTACTTTTGTGTGGATGATTTTCTTCTGTATTAGTTTTGATGGGGTGGTTTAGTAAAAATGAAAAATGAAGATAAAGTTTGTGGCTTTAATTTGTTTTTGGAATAGTCTTTGCAATACACTTCATAATCAAAAGTTTTTCGGAGTTTATATTTTTGAATAAACAACTGGATGACTGATTTACGCCTTAGCATTCTACTTATTCATGAAGCACGACTATATAGAACCGGCATTTCAGATTAAACGCGTGTTTGGTGTCAGACACATGTTAGTTTCAAACATCGACACATGTAGTTACGTTCAATTTCTTCTAATTTGTAAATTATTATAAATGTCAATGTGTCAGTGTCGTGTCTGTAATCGTGAAGGGTTGTGCATTATATTACATCATTTACTGGTCATGCTGCTGAGCGTTTTTCTATTTATTATGTATCAATGTCATCATTTTCCCTTGAGGTGGATATACTCGCGCAAGGTATTAACTATCTCTTCATTTCAATTTATACAGAGCCCCTTTGGGATGTCACACCAACAGGCTTTAGCTCAGGTTACAGCTCAAGCTGTCCTAGCACAGTCTCATAATATGCACATGCAACCTGAATACCAGCAGGTCTCATACGGAGCCCCCACTGAACGATTGGTAGAGCAGCCGTCTTATACTCAAAATGAAGCTCCGGAGCAGCAAGTGGCAGCACCTGTATCAGAAGCTAGAAATGCTCAAATGGAAACATCAGAGATTACACATTCTGATAAGAAATATCAAGCATCTTCCCTACCTATTGACAAACCTGCAGATGATGGCTACAACTGGCGTAAGTATGGACAGAAGCAGGTTAAAGGGAGCGAGTATCCACGGAGCTACTACAAATGCACACATCTGAATTGTCCTGTGAAGAAAAAAGTTGAGCGTGCACCTGACGGCCACATAACTGAAATTATCTATAAAGGCCAGCATAACCATGAGAAGCCTCAGCCGAATAGGCGGGTCAAAGAAAACAATGGTGACTTGAATGGAAATGCAAACGCTCAGCCTAAGTCTGACTCAAACTCACAAGGCTGGTTTGGAAATTCAAACAAAATTAGTGAGAGCGTGCCTGATTCTTCGCCGCCAGAGCCTGAAAGTGACCTGACATCCAATCAAGTAGCTCCCAGACCACGACCTGGATCAAGTGAGAGCGAGGAAGTCGGTAATGCAGAGAATAAGGAAGAGGGAGTTGACTGTGAGCCAAACCCTAAGAGAAGGCAAGTTTTTCTTTTTATTAAATCGTCATTTTAGTCCTTAAATAGTCAAATGTGTCAGGCACTGAGGCGCTGTCACGATAGTCTTTGAATGTATCGAAATTCCGAAAACATACCTAAATGTGTCTTTTGTTTGTCATTCAGTCCTCGAATGTGTCTTCCGTTAGTTAGTTTAGTCCTCAAATTCATCTTTATTCAATTTGGTCCGTAAAATTACTAGCTAAAGCAACCCTGGGGAATGTGTTTGTAATTTCGATACATTCAGAGGCTATAGACACGGTCTCACACATTTAGGGACTAAAACAATTATTTACTCTTTTTCTTTGTTAATCCTTAGTCATTCAGCTGCGCTTATTTATAAACTATTCATCATATATGCTAAATCTCTCTGTCTTTCAGGAGCATTGAACCGGCGGTTGCTGAAGTACCTCCATCTCAGAAGACTGTCACAGAACCCAAAATTATTGTGCAAACAAGAAGTGAAGTTGATCTTTTGGATGATGGCTACAGGTGGAGAAAGTATGGTCAGAAAGTGGTGAAGGGAAATCCTCATCCAAGGTGATTGCTTTAATTATTATTCTTTGCTACTATATTTCTTTTTAAGAAAGTTTCTTATCTTCATATTTCTTTAAAATTCAAAATTGTTTAAACCTTAAACAAATTTCTACTTTGAAATCATATGAATAGTTGCATAGAGTTTGATTTCCTTAATAGTTATGAAGTTTATCAGAACATTGAAGACAAATTAATAATTTATTTTATGATATGAACTATGAAGTCCAATCTTTGTATTTTTAAATATAATATATGTACTAATTTGTAATATGCTTTCTTCCTCTCCAGTTTCATATTACACATGCACTTGTAGTTGATTTTAATTGTGTACTATATACTGAAACAAATTTAGACAATGGTATGTGACGAGAACTTCTAAATTATAAGCAAGGGTTATTTGTCTAAGATAGAAATAGAACGAGATGTCAGTTTAATTTCTGAATCCTTTTCTCTCCCTCACACACACACAAATTGTGCCGATTGATATTATTTGTGTCTGTGGATCAGCTTTGAAGGTCTCATGAACCATTATAGGATTTGTCAGTTGTCACTTAGTATAAGAAACGAGATTCTTCCATTTGAGAACTACAAACTTAAATTTTATGACTCACAAATTGCAAATGAAAACAAGAAGAAACTCATTATTTTAATTTGACAAGGCCCACTTACATGCTTTCTACATGAAACTTTTCTTTAACCATTAATTTTCTGCATATGGCATGTGTGATTCATGCAGTTTCTCGTTGTGGGTGCTCTCTTGAGCTTGAAATGTTTATTCACTTTTCTATCTGTGTTCCACGCTATTAGTATTCTCACCTGTGAGAATCTTCTGTGTGCCACCCCATACATTGATGTCATAAACGTATGTTTTTGTTTCTGGTTGCACTAGTCAGTATTTTAAGATTGTTTTTATTAACACTAGTTAATGTCTATGGCAACATTTGTGTTATTATTGCTTGATATTTTCTGTCTGTTTCTTTTCATGATGAGATAATCATAACTTCAGCACTCAAACTTCGTTCTTCAATTCTGTAACATCCTTGCAAATGTGGTTTGGCTATAGCTGTGACTTTATTGCCAAGATTTTGGTCCTTCCCATATGAAAACAGCTTATAGATTATGAAAATAGTTTATACATAAGTACTTGTATGATAAGAGCTGATGTTATATGTGCTTAATTTAACTGTTAATCAAAGCAATGTCTTTGTCGATGTGTATGGTTGAGGACACAACACGCTCCTTTCAATTTTGCACCAAGTTGATAACTAATTTAGTTTATAACTTTTCATGTACTTTGTTTTCAAAAAATTTGAACTAGTCTAATACAGAATTTCTGTGAACAGGAGTTATTACAAGTGCACTAGTGCTGGGTGCAACGTGCGTAAACATGTTGAGAGAGCATCAACGGACCCAAAAGCTGTCATAACTACATACGAGGGAAAACATAATCATGATGTCCCTGCTGCTAGAAACAGCAGCCACAACACAGCTAGTAGCAATTCAATGCCATCAAAACCACAGGCTTTGGTACCAGAGAAGCACCCTTTGCTTAAAGATATGGAGTTCGGAAACAATGACCAAAGACCTGTACACTTACGCTTGAAAGAAGAGCAAATCATTGTATAAAAAGTCTGGTGCCAGAATCAGTTTGCGTTTTGAGTTAATGGTCAATGAAGTGAATACAATACACTTGTTACAGAATGAATTTGTCTAGAAGATCATTTTGGTAGTAAGAATTGGCAATGGTCAATGCATGTTTATTGTTTGCTAGTTTTCTTTTGTATGTAACACCTTTTGTACATTGAAAATATGGAATTGCTTTTGTATAAGATGTTGTTCACACAATATTATTTTTATAAATTTATAAACCATGATGCTCTTGGTACTGTTAAATGTACTCTTTGTAGGGACAGTTCTAGAGTATGAATAAAATTGAAAAGCTGGCATGACATGCTTGAACTTTTTTGTATGTTATGGAAGTTGAATGAAGTATTTTTTGCCAATGTTTTTATCTTGAATGGATTTATTTGTGTGGCTATTTCCACATGATTGAATAATATTAAGGCTTGATTGTTATAGTATCTACCATTAAGTCTATGTTAGTTTTATTTTCCAACTTTGAGGTGAAGTTTGTTAGGCGTCAAGCGAACATGGTTGCTCATACGATTGTTAGGGCAACATGTTCTTGGCCTAGTCGCGATGTTTGAGATTTGTCCTCCCCGTATTGGCGCTATTTTAATTAATAATATAAGTTACTTTTGCTTTGATAAAGAAAAAGGCTTGATTGGCTATTTTAATTAATGATATCAGTTACTTTTGCTTTGATAAAAAAAAAGGCTTGATTGTTATATTTGTATTGAAATCTTTTAAACTTGAATTGATGAAATCTGAGTATAATAAGGTACTGATGAGTTATGTTTGCTTCAAGTATTTTGAGCCGGCTCAAAACGGGTTGGTGATTGGAGAAAATTGTTCATGGACACAATCACAAATCAATATTGTCAGACAAATGAAATGAAAAAAATTTAAGAAAAAATATTTAGTCATATCAATTGACATTATTCATTTTTATTTTATTTTATGGTTTTGTGTGTGTTCAGATATTTTTATTTGGGCTTGTGCCCAAGCAAGTATATCTCTAGTGATTGTTGAAAATAGGGCAGACCGAAGAAAAGACGCCGTCGGTGATCATGGCAGTGATCAGTGAGAGAGGTTACGATGCCGGTGTCTAAAGAGAGTCATCTGATTCAGTCTTGTGGTTCAACCAGCGACCCGGTGGTTCGACCATTGAACCAGTGACCCAGTGACCTTGCCGAGTCGATGGGCGAGCTGAGTTTTAAAACTATGCTTGTAAGGACTTTGTGACAACTATCTCTTTTATTGTTGCATTATATTTTTACTTTATCTCTCTATTGCTTTAATTTTTGTGTCAATATCTATTTATTTTTTTTGTAAATTTATAGATGTTCCAAAAATCAATTAAATAACACATCTCTTATTTTATAATCAAAATTAAAGGAATTGTACCATGCGTGTGTGTTTGTGAGCTGTATGAAAGGTGTTTGATAGCTCCATGCCAACTCTTAGTCTAACCCCTCCCTCCACTCAGAATGTGACACTTCCTTCGGTTGCCCCTTGGGACCTTTTCTCACCTACCAGTGGCATCTCTCCAATTTGCTGGTAGCACTCGAGTGATATAACATTTAGTGATATTGATGACATTGATCAACCACAATATCATAAGTGCTTTTTTTTTTTGTCTTGTTAATAAGTGCCCTAAGGAGAAAACCATAAATAGAAATATTCTCTTGAAAATATAAGTCAAGTATATGAAAAAGTAATAATTACACAAGTTTTTATGCAAAAGTTATTACTATTGATTGCTTAAACAATTCCCTAAAGCCATTCGTTAACATTTTCTTTTTTTTTTCTTTCATTTTTTTTTGTTTTTTATACACTTGTGACTGATATAGTGGTCGGTCAATATCACCAATCTGATCAAATATTATGTTACATAAGTACTGCCCCTAATTTACATTCTTCGTTGGAGACAAATATCTTCTTTTTTTTAGAGGGAAACACCTATTTATTTATTTATTTTAAGAAAGGGAAAACAAATATCTATACACTATATAGTATAACATAACAATATATGGTGGTATTATATGGATATCAATAAATTATGGTATGATGATTTCTGAAGAAGAAAAATGTGGTATGACTTTTTATCTTTATAAATTAACCCTCGTGTCTTTTTTAATAAATGGTTACCACAATCCTTAGTTTCAATTTTATCAAATGTGACTAAATGTCCGATACTTCTATTATTATAAATAATGGTTCAGTGTTGTGTTTTATTTCTCAAAGGTATGAATATTATATACACAAACAGGGTCTCTCTTAGATTTGTGCCTCATGAATGCTATACCTACGATATAAAGGTTGACAAACTATAATACAACTTATGAGCTTATTAAACAGCTACTATCAAGGGATACATATATCAATTCCCATTCAATTCTGATTTGCCTCATAAAGAGTTACATAGAATCTAATACCCTCCCTAAAGTTGGAGCATGAAGATTTTGAATGTCCAGCTTGTCAAGGAAGGACTAATGATAAATATTTGGCAAATGTATAAAAACTATCGAAGTAACAATATTAAATTCGTATTCACGAGGACTGCAGTTAATTTCTACTTAGTAATTTCATCATCATAAAAGATGTATAAAATTTAGGGGCTGTACAAGGCAAATAGTTTGATTTGATAACATTAACTAACATAAAAGTGCAGTAAAAATTGGTTTTAGAAATTTAATGTGGAGAATGATTAAGCCAATTGATTCCTCTAATGTTTGTTGTACGATAATTTGCACCTCTTTTCTATCTTTGTTTCCCTAGTCTAACGATAGATTAACAATGTAGTTCTAATCAATCTCTTGACTTAGAACTGTCTCCTAAAGTCACAATCTCTTAACCTCTTAGGTGAATTCGAAACTGTTGGAGGTTTTAATAGTCCGTTAATCTCTACATCATAACTTAACAATTATCTATCTTTAGCTTAACCAGTTAAGTTAATCAGATTACCTAGATCAAGTTCAAAAGATATGGCTAGTAGTCTTACAAAGTCTATAATAAATTCATACATTTAAGAAGCTAGGGCTAGTAGTCAATCATAAACATATAGAAGACATTACATTCAAGGAAACCTGAATAAGACTAGATCTTTAATGATATTCAAGAGACTTCATACAAATTACAGGGCCATATAACTTACAAAAGATTCATCGGAGGCTTAACCACAAGAAAATTAGTTACTCATAGCTAAAGCATAAACAACTAAAAAGAAGGATTCATTGCATACGTTGGAAGATTGCCAATGAGTTTTGATGGTCTTCCACCGGTTCTCCAGTTCTTCCGCTTCAAAAACGCCTTTTTCTCCTCAAACTTTGAACCCTTGGCTCAGAAACACACCTGGCTTTTATAGAATTAGTTTATGTAACGTAAAAATCCTGCCATGATTTTTGTCGAATTGAAAAGCTCAAAATTTCCTCAAAATCAGGTCAAAATCGTGGCCCGATATTCCAAAATCATGGCTCAATTTTGGTTTTTATGGCCTCCTTATTTATTTTTATTTTTGATTTTTTTAGTTTTCAGCTTTCAAAAACTGCTAAAAACTAAACTAAAACTTATAAAAACTAATTGAAAAACACCATATGACAACATGTCATCAACTGAAACTGCATTTTTCCCAAGTTAAGTTGTAATAGAAACATGAGTGTGACATATATTGTTTTTGAGAACTTTTTTCCGAACAAAATGACAGTCCACTTCAATGTGTTTGGTACGTCCATGGAACACAAGATTTTGGCAATGTGTAAGGCTGTTGTGACTATCATAGTGAATAGTCATGAGTTTATCATGAGCAACTCCTAGGTTGGAGAGGATACCCTTTAACCATTTTAACTCACATTTACTAGTTGTCAAAGACCTATATTCCGCCTCAGCAGAGGACCGAGAGATAATATGTTGTTTCTTTGTTTTCAAGAAATAGGAGAGTTACCGCCAAGCAACACTAGCCATCCACTGACATAACGTAGTGTTAAAGGACAACTGACCCAGTCTGAGTTGCACCAACCGTGGAGCTGTGAGTCACATGCACTACCCAAAAATATTCCTTGTCCTAGATTACCTTTTAAGAAGTGAACTACTCGAAGTGCAACTTCCTAATGTTTTGTTCTAGGTTGTTGCATGTATCGAGATAAAATGTGGACACTATATGACATCTCAGGCCGAGTGAAACATAAATAAATCAAGAACCCAACCAAACGTCGATATTGCTCTGGATTGGAGAGAAATTTCCTTGTAGTAAGTGACAAGCGATGGTTTTGCTCCAATAGAGTTGCAGCGGGTTTAGCACATAGATTGCATCTGAACTTTGAACTTGATGCCTTGTTTGGACTTGATCTGAAGTATTTAGACTTGCCATTTTGGTCTCACTGGTATGAAAATTGAAGTGCTTCTGATATCCATTATCTCATTTTAGTTCACGAGAATGAAGAATTTTGTTCGTTCCTTAATTGACATGAGATTGCATCTAGTATTATATTTCCTTGGTTAATCTTGTCTTCATTCTGATGTGTTGATGGGATGCTTCTGATCTCATTCTTTTTTAAATCAATTTGAAGTCCTTCTTAACACATCATTATGTTCAGATTCTTTGCTCTTTGAATATTTTTAAACTGTGCATTTGTAATATCCGGTTTTAAAGAACACTTTGCTAGAAAACAAAACATATCAAAATCATTAAGATCTTATATTTAATTAAGGTTGTTATCATTAAAACATTAAAAAGGATTTTGTGATTTTTCTCAATAGAGGACTATGAACCCAATTATGGCATACTTATCATTTTCCTCAATCCATTTAGGGAAGATGACAATCAACCCAATTACGGGATACTGATAATTTTGCTCAACCCAATTAGGAGAGTACCGATAATTTTCCTCAAACCAATTATGAGAGATGACAATCAACCCAATTTAGGGGAGATTACAGTCGATCCAATCAGAGCATTAGTAATTTTCCTTAACCCAAATTAGAGGAGATGACAATCAACCTAATTAGAGAAGTATTGATCTTTTTTCTCGATCCAGTTTAGGAGGGGTGACAATTTTTTTTTTGGTTACAGGAGGGGTGACAATTGATCCAATTAAAGGAGTACTGATTATTTTTCTCAACCTGATTATTTTCCTCTATCCCATCATCACTCTTAAAAGATGATAACTCCGGCCTTTAAAATATCATTTTCTTTAATTCTATTTCAAATCAATATATCTCATGTCCACGTCCAGTAAATTCCTAATAATTGAAATTGGCTATGTGACAATGTCATGTCAGCTTAAGTTAACAGCAAGGACTAAAATTGGAGATCGAAAAGTTTATATAAACTATATTTTGATGCAATATTTTAATTGATTAAAAATGAAAGTCGAAATATTTATAGAACTTAAAAACATATTTAACCCAAAACATTTATTAAAAGATAAAAAATAAAATAGATCTTTAATGAAATAAAAAAATGTAAACAAGAAGAGTATTTCACTATTTTCGACTTGGACAGCAGTAAGTAACCATCTGATGATTCTGATCTCTTTATGGAAAGAACAACCACCAAATGAGAAAGAAAACAATATCACAGCCTTTTCCAACGGTTACATTAAAACTTTCTCTTTTTATCTTTCTCTTTCTCTTTCTCTTACAACATCAAAAGACACAACATAACAACAATGCAGACATCATCATGTCCCACAAATTCCTCTCATCCTCCAAAATCCTCCGTAGATCTCGCAACTCACTCTCTCCAGTTCCAAGACAGAGAGAGAGACAAAAAAAGGGTTGGATTGTATTGCATTTTGCATTTCAAGAAGAGAGAGAAAAACATAAAACAAAAACAACCATTTCTTGTTTCTTTTACCATGTTTCTGTTTCTAGATATTATTCTTTTTCCTCTCTGACTTTGCCATTTTTTTTCTTCTCGGAAGCGGAAACAACCCGCTTCCGAGTTAATCTAAATGGGTTGTGTAAACTCCAAGAAAGCTCTAACCGGGGAAAGCAATACGCTTTCTCCGGTTGGACCTTACGTTCATTCAAGTTCTTCTCGAAAAAGAAGCAATGGTTCAGGTAGAAGCATGGTGGTGGAGGCTTCTGCTCATTCTTCTAGAGGACAACATTCTAGACAACATTCTGGGGTTGTGACACAACAACAACCGGTTGAAACGAAACCCGAGGAGTGGAAAAAGGGTGATTTGAATGTGAGGATTGGTTCATATAGGTTTGCTGAAGGTGAACAGATTGCTGCTGGTTGGCCTTCTTGGCTTACTTCTGTTGCTGGTGAAGCCATTCATGGTTTGGTCCCTCTCAAAACGGATGCTTTTGAGAAATTAGATAAGGTATTTTGTTTTGCTTTACACACCCCTCCCCATTTTCCACCTTAATGCTTGGATTTCCCAAGGTTTGGAATTGTTGTGTAACGGTCGTGATCATTGATATCGTAAAGAATCACATTCGGATGCGGCCTCTATCGCAGTTACATTGCGATTTTGACAACATAAAAACCATTATGTCGCGATTGGATTCCTATGTTTTATTTATAGAAAAAATTTAGGATGAGAGGGTTTGTAGATCACGGGACCGAGCCAGAGAAAACCTTGATATTACTGAGAATTACGGTCAAATGCGGCTGCATTGGGATTTCGACAACAACAGAAACTGTAATGTTGATCCCAGATTGCGGCTGCAGACCTTTATTTAAAACCCTAGATTCCTATATTTGATTATAGAAAATAATTAAGGATGAGGGGGTAGCAAATTGTGGACAAATGCAGGTGTACTTGTGGTTGCGATGCCATTGCAGAGACCTAAAATATTTACAATTATGGCTGTATTTAACAAAATTTAAGGCAGAGAAAACCTTTAGACTCTTATAACATAGAAATTATCGGCATTATTGCTACCAAGTTTCATCTCTTGGTAGATTTCTATGTTTTTTATATCGCGCCCACAATTGCAGTTCTAGACTACAATTTAGAATTATGCTTGTACTTACCGAAGTTTAAGGCAGAGAAACCATTTAGACTCTTATAGCATAGAAGTTATGTGCACCATTGCTACTAAGTTTCATCTCTTTGTTCACCATGATAAATTTCACATTTTGTAAGCTAGGATTTCTTGGCCTTATTGTCATTATTTGGTATACATTAATCAATTTACCATCTTTATATTTTGTTTCAATGTGCATTTATGTCTCTGTAGGTTGGACAAGGTACATATAGCAGTGTTTTCCAAGCACGCGAAGTCGAGACAGGGAGGATGGTTGCCCTGAAGAAGGTGCGGTTGGACACACTTCAACACGAGAGCATTAGGTTCATGGCGCGGGAGATAATAATCCTCCGCACACTGGATCACCCTAACGTCATGAAATTAGAGGGTATAATCAGTTCACAACTATCAAACAGTATATACCTTGTATTTGAATACATGGAGCATGATCTTGCTGGCCTATTATCTAACCCTGATGTCAAGTTCACAGACTCACAGGTTTGTCAAC
>Ga0099826_10000523_pt1 | contig 18920 bp, 8 predicted proteins | sample Mtrugardesep15_FD_76830 | JGI IMG/M metagenome (GOLD analysis project Ga0099826, IMG submission 76830) | Root nodule microbial communities of legume samples collected from California, USA - M. trunc garden sep15 | ecosystem: Host-associated > Plants > Roots > Nodule | place: USA: California... | reverse complement strand
TTTTAATTTCAAAACTAAGTTCCTTTGAAAATTAATATTTTTTTTGTCTAAAATAGACTTATTTTGAGGTGTTTGTTTTGTCCGTCCCGCTTTGCCAACTACCAAGTCAAGTCAAGCGAACAAGACAAACCCTTTAATCAATTTCGTTAATTCTACGTGTGTAGATTATTGTTTTCAAATACAACTATCTTTATCAATGCTTATATTAAAGTATTATTATTACTAGTTTTCTTATATTTTTTTTTTCTTTCAGACTCACTAGTTTTTTCTTTTAACTGTCATATTACTATATTTGCATCTTTAACCAGTGTCCCGAAATATTGGTTATAATTTTCCAATTATTATTATTATAGTGGAAAGTACTTGAAATTTGAAAGCAATACAGTTTGTCTGTATATATTTTTCTCTGTGTCGAAACGTATATTAAATTTAAAAATTACAATATAGTAAAATTAAATGGATTGTACTTTGCTAATATATATTTAACGAATTAAAATATCTTTTTTGATACAATAAATTAAAAGCGGAACAGCTAATTTATACAACTCAGCAGCTTAATCTAATGGTTATGGAATGTGATTTATAATTTTAATAGAGGTCAGAACCTTGAACAACTAACTAAATAAGAGAATAAAATTTATTGGATATATAAATACGAGAGATTAGTTTCGTATACAGCATATACTGAAAAAGTGCCGTATAGAGCATGTAATAACAATCTGTATGTATGTTCAGTCAAATAAAAAAATCTCTATGCTATCATAAGAATTTATTTTTTTAATTTACAGTGGCATCATGTGGTACAATGTAACTACCTTAGTTACTTATTGAAAGAAACGTTTTTGTTTCCTATAATAGTAATATTAGTGGAACGGAAGTAACCGAACAAGTTGCACAAGCAGATCATACGCGCTTATACAAGCCGCCAATCGTTGACTTGTACACTTAATATCATCATCATTGAACCATTCAACACTCACAATGTTCCACATTTATAAATGTGAGGCCAATCCATTCATTCACATCTCCACAACATAACACTCTTCTTATCCATACAATTTGCTTTAACTCATTTTTGGTTCGTTAGTTTCAAAAATGTATCAACCAGAGGGAGGAAAGCCAGCATACAATCAACCACAAGGAGCTGCCACAGGTTTTCCAGTGAGCTACAACAGCACTACATCGGGATACTCCGGTGCCTCATCGGATTACGCGCCTCCTCCTCCTCCTAAACCTTTGGTTGAATGGTCCACCGGTCTTTGTGACTGCTGCTCTAACCCTGGAAAAAGTAAGTCCCTCATTCTTTACTCAACTCAATTATATTATGCATATAACTATAGCTATATAGGTATATATATTGACTTTCATTTGATTGACTTTTCATATCTAATTTGTTTCAGGTTGCATAACTTTCTGCTGTCCGTGTATCACTTTTGGCCAAGTTGCTGAAATCATTGACAAGGGATCCACTTGTAAGACACTCATTCATTTCTAATAACAAATTCAATATATATATATATATATATATATATATATATATATAGGATTGTACAGACAGTACAGTATGTTACCAAATTAATAAGTTACATTTTATATATTTATATTTTTTGGACTAATATGATGATTTCATTAGTTTAAGACATTGCTACAAGATACTTGTAAGGGTTAATTTGACTTCTTTGAACTCTAAATTGATGTGATGGATACGTTTTAAAAATTAAAATTGGAAATAAGTTACTAAATGGATAAATTTATTAATTGTTTTGAGTCAACTTAGGATTTTTGTGGTTTTGCAGCATGTGGTGCTAGTGGGGCTCTGTATACATTGATTTGCTGTGTGATTGGATGTGGTTGTTTGTATTCTTGCTTCTACCGGTCAAAGATGAGACAACAATACGGTTTGAAGGGAAATGATTGCACAGATTGCTTGGTTCATTGCTGCTGTGAGGCCTGCGCCTTGTGTCAAGAATACCGTGAACTTGAGAACCGTGGATTTAACATGGTCATTGGTATGTATATACACTCTAAGTCAATCATAATCGTTCTATCTCTAAAAAAAGTTTGACTTTCATCACATCTACCTTAAAAGTTATACAAATGATTGTTTATGATTCGTTAACGATGTAAAAAGGTTACACCAATAGAGCGTGAAAGAGTACTTTTTTTGTACAATTTTTTTTATATATCCGTGTTTGATTTATTTTGATTGAACTTGGAATGGATAGGGTGGCATGGAAATGTTGAGCAACGGACTAGAGGAATAGCAATGGCTACAACTACAACAGCTCCAGCCGTTGAACAGGGCATGAGCCGTTGAAGTGAGTGAAGATTCATATGTATTTTGTGTGGTTCATTGAGAATTGAGATGAGTGTGTTCATAATCTTTGTGTCGATCATTTTATTTAGTACAATAATGTCTGAAATATGAGGATTCCTGTTTTCTTCTATTCCAAATACAATTTTATATTTTTTATGTTATTATGTAATTGTTGTATTCTCAAAGATATGTGATTCGAGTTGTATCTTCGTTTTGCAGTGAAATTCCCACTATTATTGCTAGTTTCGAATGTGTCACTGGTAACATAAATTAGAATGTTGCTAATGTAGTAACGTTTATTATTTAACACATTTGATAAGATCAAACGTAATCCAATGTCAAAAGATTGTTGTTATACACCCAGACCAATCTTTCGTTCCTCATTATCGTTTTCAATTGATAGAATTGCCATCACTAACCATGACTTCTCTATGTGAAGCTCATTTATATATGACACTTACATTTTTTTTTTGGTTTTCGCACCGGTTTTCGACCCACCAATGGTGGAAGACGACTAATCCGGCTCGTGCGTAGAGGCATGCGCACTGGCCAAGCGTTGTTCCCCCTAGAAATCGAACCTGGTTTTCTCCGGATACGTCCTTGGAATGAGCTCTTTGCCACTGGAACCCAAGCAACTTGGTTTATGACACTTACATTTAGATTCAACCATTTTGTTATATTATAATCCCTTTGTCTTAAATTATATAAATATTCTTTTTATAATTTCTTACAGATTAAGATATGTAATTAACTTTGTATGTGAAAGAGAAATACGTGTTATTTTTACAATAAATAGTTAATAATATAATAGGAAAAAATAACATTAATACTTTATTGATATTCTAAAACGACTTATAATTTAAGATAATTTTTGTTCTCCAAACGACTTATAATTTTGGATGAGAGAGTACTATTTTTTTTTTCTTTTCTGAAAATCATATATTTAAGTTAAGTAACTACAAATTATGATAAGCAAGTTAAACAACTGACTTTCCATACTCAGATTGCCCCACATTCATGATGACTTAATTTCCAATTTGAGATTCCAAATAAAATTTTCTCGTAGTTAAATTGTTAAACTATATCAATGATGACAAAGTCATTTACTTTAATTTAACTTAGCTTACATTATATAGTTTGCTAACTAACTAACTGCAAAGTCAGTTATGATTGTAACCGATTATTTGAACTAATATAACAACCAACAATCAACCGGTTTTAAGCTCCAACAAAATATTTAGATCTAATCTAACAATCAAATCGAAGAACAACAAGATAAAAAGAGTAGAGAAGCACACACCGTAAGATTTGTTTATCCAATTCGATTTAACAATGATCTATATTTTTTCTTCAAAAAAAACAATGACCTATATTTCAGGGAGATAGCATCTCTTAAATCCATTATCAAAGAGTTATTTACAAAGATATATAGAGTTACAAGAAATTAAATTCAATAAACTCTCAAAGAGCACACCTAATTTTTACCATTTTTCCAAATCTCTTCCCGTAGCAATTTGTCTACACAAGGTGTTTTCCATCTTTTCCAACTCTAGAATCTATTCGCAAAATGCACTAACCCTTAACCTTTGATCTCCTAAAGATATCCGATTTTGGTCCCTCAAGATTCACTCAAGTTGGTCACAAATCTCTCTTTCTTTTCTTGTGAATCTCTCCCCAAAAGAAACAAACCCTTTTCCAAGAGTCCTCGTTTATGGTTTTCCATGATTACACATTTTCAATTCCTTTGAATCTCATCTAAAGAACCTATACCTTTAGCCACTTAGGTTCCTAAAAGCTCCTTCCCATTTAAATGAGATTAAAAAAAAGAGAGTCAAAATTGCACTTTTATAGCTCCCAACTATGGACAAATTGTGGGGCAATCTGTATTGCATTGTGACACTATGCTTATATTTCTCAAAATGGACTTTTGGAGATAGCTTTCAATTGCCCCGCGATGTCTCCATGGTGCCACGATCTACATAGAAACTAGCCAAAGAAATTGAGTCATACACTTTCCAACATATATGATGACAAAAATGACATCAATGGTTAATGAAGATAATTTGGTAAATAACCAGTTGTGTTCTTCTAACCATTATATTTTTTAATATATGTGTAAATTTTTTAAATGACGTTCATTTTGAAACAAAAGAAACATAAGTTGTAGAAATTTTCAACATTGAATTGAACTAAAAGAGACAATAAAACACCAAATTTATATTTTACCACTCAGAAGTATTGTTTAAAAGAAAGAAGGGAATGACATTGTTGCTTTAAATGGATGCGTGACAAATTATTACAACCCAAACAATAAATTCAATTATGAGTGTTCATTATTTACAACCCTTCCCCAAACAAACAAATACTACACCGATATTTATGCTCCAACATTTTATTCACTCGATAACAAATTAACTATTAACATTTGCCTTTAAGCGAAAGATAACAATACAATCAAAGAGAGACGATAAAGTCAAGGCAGAGGATTGCAGGGGGCCGTCGCATGCTATATTTTTGTGCTGATTCATTCAATTCAATGCATACATGGTGAAAGTTCAAAGCAACCTACCTTGTTAATTGGGTAACTATTAGTTTAATATTTCTTTATTAATTAATATCATTGTTTATTGATAAATTGAAGCATACTATAGTTTCGAAGAAGGTACATACAATGCTACACGGAAATGCACCAATTAATCTGGCACAATGACATTGACATGGTCCAATTGAAGAACCATTCATTCCACGCCTCCTCTAATTTTAACCTTATATATATGCATACTAAATTGTTGAGCCATAACACAAACTGCACCATAATCTATCTATATTTCCAAAGCCCCCTCAATATAATATTTAACTAATTCTGTCTCCTAATCTAATTTCCTTATCCTACTATACACATTTTTACTGTACATTACTAGTATTATTATAGTTATGAATCCTCAAAGTTCAAAATTCCAACAACCGTACAATCAGCCACCAGCCACCGGTTTCCCGGTGAACGTCGGCCACCAACAACCTAATACCAACCAGGAATGGTCCACGGGTCTATTTGACTGCTTCTCCGACTGCAAAACTTGTATGTTATGTGCTAATTACCACTTAATTTGCACAAATATCCATTAATTAATTCCTCTTCTAAAATCTAATAATTATATATACAACATTTCATTTCATTTTTTAGGTTGCATAACGTACTGGTGTCCATGCATCACCTTTGGACGAATTGCCGAGATTGTTGACAAGGGATCAACTTGTAAGATATTCATTAAGTGGTCCATTAATAATGAGACTATATAACTATAATATTAATATACATGTATTAATTATTATATTGTTTGAATTATATTGCAGCTTGTGCTGTAAGCGGGGCTCTATATACATTGATTTGTTGTGTGACGGGTTGTGGTTGTTTATACTCATGCATCTACCGTAACAAAATGAGACAACAACACATGCTCAAAGACACTCCTTGTTGTGATTGCTTAGTTCATTGCTGTTGTGAATCATGTGCATTGTGTCAAGAATATCGTGAGCTTGAAAACCGTGGATTTGACATGGAACTTGGTATGTATATAGTAGGCCAAATATCTTCTGGGTCTTTTAAGTTTCACGTTTGTTTCAGATAGGTCATCTAAGTTTCTAAGGTTTCAGATAGGTTCTTTAAGTTTCGAATTTGTTTCGGATAAATCCTTTAAGTTTCTAAGGTTTCAGATAGGTCCTTTAAGTTTTGAGTTTGTTTCAGATATATCCTTAACGGAGGTTGATAGAAAGGACCAATCTAAAACAAACTCGAAACTTAAAAGGACATATATGAAATTTTAGAAACTTAAAGAACTTATCCGAAACAAACTCGAAACTTAAAAGACCTACCTGAAACCTTATAAATTTAAAGGATCTATATAAAACAAACATAAAATTTAAAAGACTCGAGGATGAGGCATTTGGCCTATACCGTACTATTATGCTGTTCAATAATCTTTATTCTTTTATCTTTTGGTGTTCACGTTTATACTTTAGTCGACAATTCAATGTTTCTATAGTGCTCTACTTTTAAATGATTCTCTTAAATTTTGTATTTAAGGTCATAGAAATTAAATCACTTTGAATTATATTAGTATTGTATTAGTCAACTTTAATCTTTGAAATTTTCAAGGAGAGAGCGATGAGATAAATATGAGGATATAGTACTTTAGGACACATTATTTTGTACCATGGTCACATCTAGATGAGTATGTTTTTACTTGAATCTGTTTAATTAATTTGAAATTGGCTATAGGGTGGCATGGAAATGTGGCACAAGGGAACCAGGGAGTAGCCATGGCACCAACAGCTCCAGCAGTTGAACATATGACTCGTTGAAGTCAGGAGAATCCATGTACCTATGTAACTCATGCGACTTAAGATTCTTTTATTGTTTTGGAATCATTGTGATCATTTGAATAAATTTTTTTAGCTCTGTTTTTTTCTTTTCTTTTTTGTGGGCTTATATTTAGCTTTGTATTGCATATTCAATTAGGATTTTCCTATAGTGTGCTGGTTTACAAATGTTAAATTTTTTAGAATAATAAGTTTGTATTGAAACGTATAAATGAATAAGATATTATTTTGGTTCCTTTATGTTGATCCCAACTAACTTATTATTAAAATACACTCTTAATTCTCGTATTGAAAAAAAATGAAAGAAACAAGTTTTTTGGTACTTCTATTTAATGATATTGTCTATCTATTTATGATTGGATAGCACTTATTATGCATATTTTTGCAAAAATGAATATTCAACGTGAGCTAATAAGAAATGTTACGTCATAAATGAATAAGTAACATCATAAAAAATTAGTTGGACCAAAATTCCAAAAAATTGAAATAGAAATTAAAGAATAAAATAAAATAGGAGAGACCAAAAGTGTATTTAAGATAAAGAAAAATTAAGGTTTATGGTCACACAAAATTTAAGGTGAATGATACAGAGACCATTTCGATGAGAGCACTTACATCTATTTAATCAAGTTATATGTTTTAAATACTCGTAGACTCAATTCAAACATTTGTATTAAAAAAATCAATTTTTTTTATTACTTGTATTCTTTTTTCATTTTAAACAATCCCTTGACGGAGCTCGAATTTCCTTTATTGATAGTTTATTTATTGTCTGTATACGAAAGAGATAAAAACAATTGATAAATTAGTAATACTCATTGTAATAAGGAGACTCTTATCAATAGACTAATCTTCCACGTGTATTTATTTCTTTAATGATTTATATTTGGTTTCCTAAAAATAAAATAAAATGATCCATAGCTGGAGCAAATCCCACCTCATTTTGGCCACCACTTGGGGCGGCACTATTCAAAGACCATGTGTGGCAAAAGCCACACATCCAACTTTTCAATTTTTTTATTATGAGTAAGTGTAATAGTTATTTTAGTCCCTGAATATATAACGAATAATCATAATAGTCTTTTATTGTATTAAAATTTTAAAATAGTTTTAAATTTTACACTTTGTTAGTTAAAATAGTCTCTGAAGGGACAATCAGTAAGTATTTTGAAAGTAAAAAGTGACAATATTAACAAAGTATTTTAATGTTAGAGATTACTTTAACTAACAAAATGTACAAAACTATTTTTTTAATTTCATATATATCAAATGTCTAGATTCGTCTATAACCACCATTTTACAAAACAGGTTACTTGTGGACAATGTATGGTAGTAACTTTAGAAAGAAAATTGTTGTTGACACGTTTGGTTAGGTTGAAAAACACATGTAAAAGACGAAAATACTCCTCCGTAATTAACTGTCGAGGATAATAGACCGACTGCAGTTAACTATCGAAGTTTTCCTCGACAGTTAACTACCGAGGTTTGCCTCGACACTTAACTGCTGATGCATCCTGAAGACCTGAAATGACAGAAGCTGCTGCTGATACACAACCTGTTAAAGGTTTTAGCCATATTATTTCAATGCCGAATAAAAAACTAAGCAACCTTTGAACCAACATTAACATTAATGAATTATCAAGATTGATGCGACAAATAAACGGAAATTACCAACATCCGTTATATTTAAAATACCATAATATGTCATCAAAATACAAACAAACTAAAAAAATGTCATAAAAATACAACGGAACGAACAAATGTCATGAAAATATACACAAAGTTCTAAAAATCTATCCTAAACATAAAAATCATTCAAACATCAATTACAACAACTACATTCATCTCTAACATCTTAACAACACATGTAATCATCAAATTGTCAATTTCAAAATCAACCCTAACCACATGTAAACTACTCTATTTTTTTTTTAAAATTAAACCTAAACAAACTAACATTATGATTAAAATGATTGATACAACTTACTTGTGATAATGTGTGGTTGATTTACTTCCAATTTGTGAAAATGCCTTTGGTGAGAATTGGAGAGTTTGAGAGAAGTTGGAAGAAAAATGAAATTGAAATGTGTTCTGATGCTTTTGTTTATGTATAAACACGCATCGACAGTTAACTACCGAAAACAAAGAGAACTGACAGTAGTTAACTACAGTTGGATCCATTTTCTTCGACAATTAACTGTCGAAAAATATTTTGATTTTTTATATGTGTTTTTCAACCTAACTAAATGTGTCAAGAACAATTTTTCTCTAAAAAAGAACAATGAGATAAAATCAGTGATAATGATGTTAAAAAAAAGTGAGAAAGAAATATCAAAAGAGACATAGAAAGGTAGAAAATCCAATTTTGTTGACCGAAAATACAGAGTAACTAATAGTTGTTAGAGTTCTGACAGCAGTGCAGTCCGTAAGATTCTTTTACTTTGACCAGAAACCACAGACAGAGAGAAAGGAAAAGTTAAATTCTTCATGTTTTTTCTTTTTTTTAGTTGACAAATTCTTCAGGTTTTACTAGAACTAAAAAATAATGGTTCACATTGCAGATCAATCATTTTTATGATAAAATCAATTCTAACACCAAAAACATAAAAGAAAAAGTTTCGTTAACGAGTGTTTTAAAGGTATTATTTAAGGAACCCACAAAAAAAATTATGTTTTAAAAATATTAAGTCAAACATTTGTTAAAGTCAAAACCATACAATTTTCAATGCAAAAATTACTACTTTTAAATATTTAAACAATGTCTTTAAGACACTTGTTAATATTTTTAAAAAAAATTATCGTGTACAAAAAAAGTCACTTTTGTATATGTGAATCTTTCAAATACAACTCATCTAAATATTTTTTAAGGACTCTATCAGTCTATCGAAATTTAGTGTTATAAAAGACAAAAAATGCTGAAAAGTTTTTCATAACACTTTTAAATATCTTAAAATGTATTTTTTATTTTTTTTAAAAAAGTTATGTACCCAATGCATCTATTTTTTAAAGAATAATTTTTTTAATTTAAAATGTTTAAAGAGTTTGTCAACACTCGTTTGTCAAGAAGATCCTAAATAAAATAATCACAATCGTGAGGCAAAATAATACTCCATCTATTTCACATTAGTTGTATCATTTGAGTTTTATACTGTTATAAACGAAATGATTAATAATGTTGATTTTAATGATAAAATATATACTTTCTCCGTCCTTTTTTATAGGAGTAGTTTACAAAAAAATTTTGTTCTTAAATATAAGATCATATACAAATTTCTAGAGGCATTGATTACTATCTTTTTCCAAATATACCCTTATTAATACTATCAATTTGTTTTATTATATTAAAAGTTAACATTAAATATATATTTGATTAAAGGTAATTTAGTAATAGTCACACATATTTGAGACAACTTTGTTATTCCAACAACTTTTTATAAGAGTAATTTAGTATTTCTAGAAAAAAGAGAGTAATTTAGTAATAGTCCGATGATTTTTGTAAATTACTCTTATAAAAAAGAGACGGAGCGAGTATCATTTACTAAAATACTTTATTAATTATAATTAATGAAATAATTATAGATTATTCAAATACAATAGATAAATATGTTAGTGAAAAAATAATAAATGTTATATTTGTATTATAAAAAGTGCAAATAATTTGAGACATGATAAAATAAAAAAGGATACTAATATGAGAGGGAACATGCAAATCTAAATACATGCACTAATAAATTGTTTAGTTGTCCATGTCAATTTAAACTCTAAACATTTTATTTTCTCTACGTTTAAAATGTGTTAGCTCTGACCACTAGATTACTTAAAAAAACAAAAAAAACTGTTAAGTTAATTTTGAAACATAAATATAGATTTTATGAACAGCAAATGAATGCATTAATAAAAAAGAAGTAAACTCAAAAACCAATACCAAATCTAACAAAGACACATTCACTCACTAGTCTCTCTCTGTATCACCAAAAAAACTAGTCTCTCTCTGTTCCTTTTCTTTTGTTTCCCTTTCCCTTTCCCTTTCCGTAGGCAATGGAGCACAAAAGATGTTTGCCATTGTCTTAAAGCATATCAACTAACGTTGTCACAACAAATTAATCTTAAAAAGACACATAACATTGCAAGCAATACAATACAACACTAACATTAACATGGAACGTGCAGAGGAGGAGTTAGAGAAAAGAAGCAAGTTTCTCAAAAGCTTGATACAGAACAAGAAAACCATTGAACAACAAGAACATCATCAACATTTCAACAATAATGTAAAGGTTAGAGCTTGTGACATGCCTCTCACTTTGCAGAACCATGCTTTTCGTTGTGCACGTGATCTCTTGGACTCTATGCCACCAAAGAAACTTGACACTAAGCGTCTTGCTCTCACTCTTAAGAAGGTTTCACTTTTTTCTTCATTCTTTTTTGTATAGTTTTATTAATTTTTGTTAAGATCTGTTTCTGGGTTATGATTATTTTTGCCACTTGGTGAGGTTTGAATGGTGAAGTTGGAATCTTTTGGTTATTCTTTTGTAATTTAGTATTTTTTTTTAGTATGTTTGTTGAACAATGTAGCTTGCACAATCTAAGTTTCAGGATCACAAATTACATGTGCATTCTCTAAGATGGAATTGAGATCAAGGTTTTAAGTCGTGGTGGTTCGGTGATGATGAAAAATTGTTTTTGTCTGAATTGATTTTGGTTAGAATTAAGTTCAATGTAACATGAGTTATGTTTGGATAAAAAAATGATTTTTTTATTTTTTATAATTTGTATTTGGATAGTTTGTACTTTGAATCACTGTTGCTTTTGTGTGTGTATCTAAGGGTGCCAATTTTAACAAATTTCAGAATTTATTCTATGTGAACTCATAAGCTAGAAAGTTTAGCTTTTGGAAATCAAACATAACAAATTTGCTGTTAAATTACGTTTGACTAATCAAAAGTGATTCTAGGAGGTCCAAACCAAACATAGGCTTACTATTACAATTAGGGTACAATTGCTGTTGTGGAGATATCAAAAAGCCTGAATTGCAGTTGCATACCTTGTATATTAATTAGTTCATGTTCATATTGATGACCAAAAATATTGCTTCAACATTTCTGAGCTGTTAAATGCAAAAATATTTCTTAGTATCATCACTCAAACTTGTGCTTATTCTTAACTACGAAATGTTACAGTTTCTTCTAGTAAACATATTATTACAAATCTATGCTCACTACTGCCAAAAGTTTCCTTCCTAACACAATCTTTTTTATGTGAATTGATGCAAGTATATTATCAAAGATTGCATATTTTGGACTTGTGCATGTGATGTGACTATTGTGTAGTTGTGTATGGCCAAAACCAGAAAAGTATGGCTATAGTTTTGCTGGTTGTATTTATTAATGAACTTAGTTGGCTTGGTGTGGAAGTTATTTGTGAAATAAAAAAGTTAGATTAGATAGATGGTCCCTCATTTCATTGATGGAGGTTTCAGGTATTGGTAAATGATATTAAAGTTGTAATCTTGAATTTTCTAATAATGTGATATCCTGAGTGTAATTTTGTCAGGTGTAACTTTATCTTGTTTCTTTACCAAGCTTACAATATTTTAACAAATGAATTAGAACTCTGTTTGGTATTATTTTACAAACTGCTAACTTTGGAAATATTTTGTTATTACAGGAATTTGACTCTACCTATGGTCCAGCTTGGCATTGCATTGTAGGTACTAGCTTTGGTTCCTATGTCACTCATTCTGTTGGTGGTTTCATGTATTTTTCCATTGACAAAGTTCATATCCTTCTCTTCAAGACAACTGTTGAACCATTAGACCATTCATAATTTCCAAATGTTTGAGCTTATATTATATGCACATTGATGCAATTTGTTGTAACAAGCAACATGGTATTCTTCACATCAACTCAGAAGATAAATTTTATAAATAAAAAAAAAAAAAGTCTAAAAATGTTTGTTGATACAAATTGTTTGCTTTGCAAAGCATGGTGAAACCTAGTACTATGAAAGATTACATAAAGAAAATTATAAAGTTGGAGATGCTATTGAATATCCATCACTTCCTTTCCTCTGCCTTTGCCTAAAACTATTGTACTTCTTGTTGTTACTAATAATTGAGGCTCGGGATTTTAAATTTATAGTTGATATCTATCTGTAATTCGTTAATAATAGAGTTTTCTTTCTTCTTTTTTGGTCTGTAAACGACATGACAAAGATCCTTGGGTTCAAACCTAGACGAAGGTTAATTTAACCTGGGTATGATGGTGTACAGTCTAGCAATTTCAAAAATGTTAGATTAGGTGGTCCCTCATTTCATTTATGGAGGTTTCTGGTATTGGTAAATGATATTAAAGTTGTAATCTAGGATGAAAAGCCTAGATTAGATGGTCCCTCGTTTCATTGATGGTGGTTTTTGGTATTTGTAAATAATAGAGTTTTTCTTTTTTGGTATGTAAACGAAGTGGTAAACACTACATAAAATCTACACGACTATAAAATCTTAGATTCAAACCTATGTGAAGACGTATGGTCTAACAATTTCATGTTGAACACAAGAAATTTTTACTATATACTTTACATTATTTTTGTCCATATAGACCTACAAAAATTTGTCGATTTAATTAACTCCTTGGAAGAAAACGTAATTACACATAGAAAGCAAGGATTTGCTTTGGAGATGAGTAATGAATTATTTTTACCATGATTTGTGAGTGTACGTAAAAGTTTCTTTAAAAAAGTAACTTTCACTTTGAGTCCAATGCAAAGATTGTCGAGGAAGGATGAGAAGCAATAAGTCAAAATTGGCTGCTTATTGTTTTATTCCTATTGGAGAGGGAAAGGAAGGGAAAAGTGTAACATTTCTTCTCATACGTGCATTACTCTTAACCATATATATGTAGCCGTATTAACGTGTCACATTAATATGACACTATCTTCAAAAGAATGTTGATAAAATAGTTTCCCAGCCACATAGATACGGATGCAACATCTTCGATCAAGATCCAAGCTTACCTCCTTGTATAAATATATTAGTATTAATCTCATATGATTGGCTTGTTTTGCATTTATATTATAAAGTAACGTGTGAATCAAATCAAATCAAATATGGAAGAGTCTTGGAAAGCTTCTTCTTCTGAAATGAGCACCACAGTTGAGGAAGCAGAACAAGAGGGTCCTCCTCATGAAGCCATGTTTTTGGTCGTAGCATACCTTCGAGTCTACGAGGTTTTAACTGTGTCTCGTGTTTGCACATCACTGAGGGATGCAGTCAACAACGATGTATTGCTATGGCTTAACATTATTGTTGAAACCCCTCTCAATTCAAGACTCTCCGATGAGACACTATTGAAAATCACATCCAAAGCCAATGGTAGGCTTCAAACACTTGCTCTTATGAACTGCATCCACATTACTGACCATGGACTACAAAGGGTTGTTGAACAAAACCCCTTTATTGAAGAGGTAATGTTTTTAGAGAGATTTCTATTTTGCTACTATGATTCAATGGTTTTGATTATAAGCAAAGTCTGCTTCATTTAAGTGAACGTATGATGTTAGTTTTAGCTGCTTAACAATTAGGATAGTGAGCGAAAGGATGTGGAATTCATTCAATTCAACGGATCAATAGTCTTTGTGTTTGCAAATTTACCACCGCAAGCACATAGACTGTTTCTAGGCTTTGAATCGGCGACCTCTGTGTCACAAGGCAACGACCTTACCGTTGTGTCGAGGATTGTTCACCTTTCGTTTTTATAATTTTTTTTTTCTTCATTAGTCAATGTAAAATACAAAACTGAGTTTTTTAGGATATTCGAAAATAGTCTGATTTCTGGTTTAATTTGATTTGCAGCTTCATATACCAGCATGCACTGGGATAACCCCTGAAGGAGTTCTAACAGCTGTGAAAACACTCTGCCAAAGAGCCAACTGCTTAACCACCTTGAGTTTAAACGGCATTTACAACTTAGAGAACGATCATCTTGATGTGCTTACCTCAAACCTCAGAAAAAACCTTCCATTAGAAGACAAGCTAACACAACAGCCTATCTACTATCATAAACGTGGCAGCGTTTCAGCATTCAAGCACAACGAAAACCAAAGGATTATTGATTTGGAGAAATGTCCCAAGTGCTTTGAGGTGAGAATGGTATATGACTGCCCAAAAGTGGACTGCAATAGGAAGGAATTGCGCCAAGCTCAATGTAGGGGATGCATATTTTGTATTTCAAGGTGTGAAAACTGTGGTGGATGTGTTGGATCCGAAGAACTTGAAGAAGTTGCGTGCGGAGATTGCTTGTGCCTTGAATGTTGGTTACAGCTTCCCAAGTGCAATTTCTGTAACAAACCATATTGTAAGCAGCACACAAATTGGTGGTGCACTTCTTCAGAGTCATCGTTTCTCTGCAGAGTTTGTGATGAAAATTCTCACGGATATACATACACTGATGTTCTATAATGAAAATGACTTGTGATGATGAAGCTTATAATATCATCATGCCTAGTCATTGAGTTACTACAATTATTTGTATAAAGTTTATACCTACAGAAATTATTGCTGAACATGGCATTTGCATTCATGAATTTACATATTTGGAGCGGCATGATTTAACTGAGCCAACATGATTTCGGCCATGCTTAAAAAGGCTGAGTTTGGTCATTGTTAACGAACTGAGTTTAAAACAAATTTAGTATTGAGTTTGAGAAAGCATTGAGAGACCAATACTTCGCATTTCAATCAGTTTTGTATTCAAAATAAATCAAAATACATCTGATAGAAATATCTCACAAATGTAGTCAAAACCAAACATCTCACAAAGGTTTGCAAGGAATTATCTCAAGTTTACATTAGAGTCGTGGAACAACAAACTCAGGCTACTTTTCTGACATTAATATCAACGTGGGCAACCATTAGTGTGAATTTTAGACCTAACTCAGCTCAACACATTGATGATAGAGTTTAACCTGAGCTAGGCTTGCTGCATCCAATTTTGTCCTGAACTCAGTTTTTGAAGGAACGTTGTTGACCATCAAAAAAGCTGGGACCATTGCACTAGCTTACACTAATAAAATAGATGTGAGTGGAGCTTTAAAACACCAAAGGACACGGTGCATGTTTGGATTGACAGTGACAGTGCATCTTTGGATTGGCAGTGAATTTGACAGGTCACGGCGTGCCACAGTCATTTTGGCAAAATCTGTACACTTTGAAGTTTTACCAAAATCATGGTGCCAACATAATTTTGTCAAATTGAATGTATACAAACACACTCGGTATTTTCCACCGCTTAGATAGGTAGTAGAACATATATTGCCTCATGAATGTAGGTAGGAATTGCATACTTCCATCAATAATGATTTCTTTTTGTTTAAAAATGTATCTGACTACAATATTGTTTGTCACAAAATTATGAATGAAAATGAGAACGAATTGTATCTATATCCCCACCATTTAAGGGGAAAAAAAGATAATTGTGAAAAGTAAGGAAAGAAATCAATTTAGTTTATACAGAAAAGCAAATGCTTAACCATTTACAAGTGGTTCACTGATTTCCAGCAATTCATTTTTGAGACCGGTGAAAACAACAGAATCTGATTCTAGGGGCTTGAACTTGATTAGGGCAGAAGGCACCAGGTCTTCTTCCTCTATCGTTTTGGCTTTTTGCCCTGCTTTTGGGAAACATGGGATTACACGCCGTTGAACAACTACAGGATGCATTAGCTCAAATTCCAAACATGATTCTTTTAAAGCAGAGCTCACAAACTGCATTATCAACATGGAAAACAAAAACAATGCTGAGTTGCCAACTCGGAATAAACAGTAAGACAATAACACTTGGGATATGAATAACAGACAAATGCTCTAATCCATTAAAAATGTGATACACTAGTTCTCACATATATATCCAAACGTAAATTGTTATTTGGGGAACTTTTATGTCAGAACAATTAATTTTCACAATTGAAAGGTATAAGTTAAAATCAAATAGAAAATGACAAACCTCATACAGAGCAGTAGTTGGTTCCCATGGAGCAAATACACCTTGAAGTACAACTCCATCTGGAAACTGAATCCTAATAATAGTTCTTGTGTATCTCTTCTTCGCAGCTTTAGCTTGCTTTTCTTTAAGTGACTTTGGGATTAAAAGCTGAGAATCTTCAATCTTTTTTCTCCTTAACTCAGCTTCTCTTCTCACCTCTTCAGCTGAACGTTTGTAGAAGGAATCTGGTAGCTCAATTCTAGCTGCAACACTTTCAGAGACAGCAAAGAAGACCTTTACCTGAAAATGTACATTTGAATCAGAAAAGATAGACATAATCAATCTAAAGAATTAGGTAGTTTATATTTCGTAAGGTACTTAAGTGGCAAACTATCAAGAAAACCAATGACACACATGCTCTTTGGGATAATAACTAAACCATCAAACTGAACTACTCAAAGAAAAAGGAGATTTCATCCAGCAACGATTTTTCATAAAGAGCCTGTTTGGATTACCTTATTTGAGTTTATCTACTGGCATAAGCACTTGTGAGACTGTTCGGGAGAACCTATGAAAATAGCTCATGACATGCTCTTAAGTTATTTTCAGCTTATTTTCATAAGCTCTCCAATATAGCTTATGAAAACAGGGCCATGGTCATATACAGTCACAAACTACTTCTGAAGCTGAGATATATGTTTCACCCATAAACAAAGTATACTCTTAGTTGAAAATAGTTTTTATCTCCGTCTTCTTTTCTACTTTTATGCAAAAAAAATTATTGTATTAGGATGAGTTTCTCTTAGGGTGTGTAAATATACTTGGGTACCATAGCTTCTTCAGCTTAGTAGTTTTGCTTAAACCTTTAGTTGATAGGATTCTAGATAGTTGTTTTATGATGTATGCGTCTTCTATTTTAACCTTGCAATACATCGAAATTTAAACCAAGATACAAAAGTGGGACACAGCATATCAACAATTTTCAGTATATCTATCCAATCCTACACAATTACTTCCCAAAAGAACCCACAGTTTACTTTTCCCCTCTGCTTATACACCCAAGTTTAAACCAAATATTCAAGCCCTAGTCTCAAACTGCGCAAAAAGTATTTACAACATTCATCACAAAATTTCAGTGTGTCTATGCAAAATAACTTGCAATTTACTCTTTGTTTTTACTTCTCCATCCATAACGCAAAATCAACGATATAAGAATAACAAAGATATTTTAAGCCCTAACACTTAATATAACAATAAAACTACAGTTAGACACTGAACCAAATTGGATTGATTAGCTAATTACACACACTTTAAAAAAGCAAAAAACAGAACTTTATTTTCTCCATACCCCGCGATCAGAAGTATTATGAATAAATGATTTTTACCTGTCTGTCAATCTTTTTTGGTTCGGCCTCGGCTACTTTCTCAGCGGAAACGGTAGGCGTTAAATTTTCTCTCTTTGGAACCAATTGTGGTTCCAATAACACTATTGCTTTCTTAATCAAATTTACTTTCTCCTCAGTAGGAACCTCCATCAATGCCCAAGTCTCTCCATTCTCTTCCTTAAGTTCAAATCCTAACAAACTCAGCAATTCAACGCCACCAATAACCTCACCAACTGCTTCTTTAATCTTTGGATTACCCATCCTAATCTTCCTAAACTTAACATTCTCAGGTTCCTTAACAATGTTCTTCAACAATTTCAGAACAATGTCAACCGAACCTTCGGACGGATTCCCTGAAACATAAGTACCAATACAAATCTCCAATTCAGTATTAGACTCAGAAACTTCACTCTCTTTGAATTTTTCATCATCATCATCATCATCGTTTTCAATTGGGTTACTCAAACAAGATTCAACGTGTTCAGAAACCTCGTCTTCGGATCGAAAAGGTTGTTTACAAATAGGACATTCATATACATTAAGTGAATACCCATTTTGAGATCTTTGAGAAGAAGTAACCAATGAATCAAATGGATCAAACCCATCTGCGGGTTTGCGTGGTTTGTCGATTTTGCTTTGATCTGAAGCGATCGGTGGAGTAGGTTTGGGTTTGGGATTAGGGTTCTGAGAGGGAGAAGGACGAGGGGTAGGGGTAGGGGTAGAAATGGGATTTGCAGGTGTTGAAGAAGAAGAACCCAAAACTCGACCTTGGCCTTTGAATTTACCAGAAGAAGAAGAAGTGAAAGGATTGTTAACTTTCTTGATGAATCCTTTCATCTTGTCTTTTACATCGTCCATTTTCGA
>Ga0099826_10000522_pt1 | contig 18921 bp, 6 predicted proteins | sample Mtrugardesep15_FD_76830 | JGI IMG/M metagenome (GOLD analysis project Ga0099826, IMG submission 76830) | Root nodule microbial communities of legume samples collected from California, USA - M. trunc garden sep15 | ecosystem: Host-associated > Plants > Roots > Nodule | place: USA: California... | reverse complement strand
TTATTGTGATTATTTTACTATGATAATTTTTATATAAATCATAAGGGTTAAGCATTTGATTTCAATAAATGTAAAGTTATATCATATTCAATTTTTGTTTAAAGACCATGAACTAATAGTGTAAGAGAATGTTTTATTTCAAAAAAAAAGTCTAAGAGAATGTTTGGTTCAACGAAGGAGAAAGACTGAGAGAAATTTTAATGGAAGCAATGTGACAAGGCAAGAAGTTTAAATTATTTTGGGTTTGATTCGACTTGGGAATTTCAATTGATGGAAAATGTAAAATCAAAAAATCCAAAATTTTAGTATTTAATATGACAAAATAAATATATCCGCTTCTCCAATGCAAAGAGGCAGATGAGAATCAAGGCTGTATCAGAGTCGACTCCTATATCGTGTATTTATAGCTCAATCAGTTTTCTTTAGGTCTAAATCGGTGGACCAAATCCTATCATCAGAATTTTGCCCACATTAATAATCTCGTTGCGACCGAGCCAAAATTGACTTGGACCAAGACAATCATGACTAGGAGGGGCTTCCAGTCGAGTCATGACCCTAAAAACCATACTGGTACAATAACCATGTCAAATCTATTTATATTTGATCCCCATTATTACAGTTTAATAGCCTGTACTTGATGACATTTTAGGTGGAATACCGAATTAGAACCCCATAAAAATTAGCCCTTTTTTTTAACTGATAAATTAAAACCCTTAAATAACAAAACTCTGCTCTTGTTGTTTATCAGAAATCAGAAACAAGTTGGATCAGAGTCGCACCAAACTCAACTTGCCGGAAAACGCAGACGAAGTTGTTAATCGCCGGCCATCAGAAAAACAGCGAGAAATTCCGTCCAATTCCTTACCCTCTCCCTTGGCGAGCGCGATGACGCGATTTCAACACGATTAGACGCTAAACCGGTGCAATTGAAAGCATAGATTGCACCATCATCGATTGAAGTTCACAATGAGGCATAGCCATGCTTCATATCCTCCTCATCTCTTAGAAAACAAACTCGCCGCTCAAGAAGCAGAAATCGAGCGACTCGTTAGCGACAATCGCAGATTAGCAAGCACACACAAAGCCTTAAGAGACGCACTTGTATCCGCTGCACAAGATGTGCAGAAGATTAAGTCACACATTAGAAGCACACAAACTGAAAGTGACATTCAAATTAGAGTGTTGTTAGATAAGATTGCGAAAATGGAGGTTGATATTAGAGCTAGTGATAGTGTTAAGAAAGAACTTCAACAGGCGCATATTGAGGCGCAGAGTTTGGCTGCTTCGAGACATGAATTGAGTGGGGAAATTCAATTGGCTACTCAGGAATTGAAGAAGGTTATTAGTGATGTTAAGTGTTTGCCGGATTTGCACGCTGAATTGGATAGTTTGGTACAAGAGCATCAGAGGATACGGTTAGTATTGAAGTTTGTTCAGTATGTGGCATTACCTTCATGTAATTGATACTGAGTTCTTGAGGGAATTTAGTTAACTCCATTATTTCATGATCCAATTTGCCGATTTGAAAACTTGGTTTTTCACATAACATATTGGCATTGTTTGATCTATGCAGTATGCAACTGATTCTGCCTAGTATGATATGACATTATTTTGTTTGTTTTAGTTGTTATAACTTTTAATTGTAGGACTATAGTATGGATATTCCAAAATGATCATGAAATTGCACATTTTTAATCAAATTTATCCATATGTTGTTATTTGTGAATAATGTCAAATAGGCATTTGATAACAGGTCGAGATAGAGGGACAAATTTGATTAACATTTTGCAATTTTAGGAATCATTTTGGAATATTGATAATGTGGGAGGCTAGGTTGATACAATTATACAATTTCAAGGATCAATTTGGATATTACTTGTTATTATATATACCATGAGAATAAACATCTGATTACAATGTTTTCTATCAGCAAAAGCTGCATATTTTACCCTTTCCCATAGCATAATACTCCACTATGAAACAATCTAAGAAATTTTTCATGTTTGTTTATCAATGGTGAGTACAGGAATAGAAAAGTTAGGACCCATATGCTCTTGACAAGGACTATTCCTTTCTCCCTATGACTGCATTCAGGATAGGTCATGTTATCTTTGAAGTGGGTATCATGTGTGGCATAATAGTTTGAGTCTCCTATTGTCAGTTCAAAACCTGTACAAAGGAATCATAAATCATTTGAGGATGTGGTGAAATTATTTTTTATATCTATCAATTTGTGCCATTATATGCCCAAAATTTTAAATCATTTGTTACTCTTTTGCATCCTATTGCATACTTTCTGTCTCAATTTGTTGCCTTGAATTTTTTATGTTAAACTTCTCTTGTAAATGTTCAAATCTGCTTGGTTAATAGTGACACATTCGAATACGAAAAGAGCAAAAATGTTGAGCTAGTCGTCCAATTGAAAGCAAAAGAGAAGAAACTAATAGGGATGGCAAGAGAAGTTGAAATGTTGCGGGCTGAGATTTCAAATGCTGAGAAAAGAATAAATGGTAAGTCTCTGGCTTCAGTAGGTTGTTGTTTCACTGTATGATACTCCTATACATATATGTTTCTGATACATTGATATTTGATACTATGTAAACAGCACCTAATCTATTTGGAGCTGTTACCCCAGCAGATGGCAGTGGTGCCTTTCTTGATCCTTATGGGAGAGTTCATGGTCAAATGGCTTTTGGGCAAGTAGGAGAGTCTATGGTACCAGTTGGTGACAGCAATGGAGTAGGAGTTGTAAATAGTAATGATGGTAGTGGTGCTGGTTGGGCAGGTCAATATGACCCATCAGTTGCTGGGAGGTGAAGTTTAATGAGCGAGGATCAATCAAACGCAGCTTGACTTCAGCTTTTGTTTGTACAATGTGACGGGGATTTGATGATTTTTCCTATGTAAATCTCAGATTGGATGGTTTTATTGATTGCTCATTTCCTTAAAACATAATGCAGTTCTGAGAATTGTTGAATTAGACTGCAAATGAAGGGGGTCAGAGATATGTCTCTCAAACAACTTACCATAGGTGAAGTTGTAAGTCTTGTAAGCATATCCATGTATTAGTGAGCCATATATTACTGATTTTTAAGATTTTCCTGGAGGAAGCAATCTTATGAAACATGCTTAGGATTTGTTGTCCATCAGAAATGATCAGACTGTTTGAAAATCATTATGGATACTAACAAGTACACTCAAATCGTCTTTTCCTTTGTGGTGCATATCTGGATTTTGTTGGTTTAACGGTTTACTCAACTTTTCACATCAATACTGTTTCAAAATTGCCAACTTGAGTTTGATTTTCCATTCAGCAATTGCAAAGGCCTGAGTTATAACCGGTAGTGTATACTCTCCGGGATACCAGACTTATTTACAACAATTACACATACAACTAAGTCTAGGAAATTGACATCAGATATTTTCCTTTTTTCGGTGTGCCAGAGAATAAAACCTAGGTCACCAAGGTTGAAGAACACATTTTCAATCAAGTGATTCCAGGGTAACCGGCACATTAGACATTCTCCTAAGCAGGTAAAATTAAAACACCCTCGACAATTTTAGGTAAAATACTAAAATTAAAACATTCTCCTAGTTATATTCTGAAGAACTTAATCTTATTAAGATCTCAACAACAGCTAACCTTACCGTCATCAGCAATAGCTTCCTAATTCCTATTACAGCACTAAAAAACATCTCTAAAAGGGAGTGTACACCCCCACCTAACAAAGGAGGGGCTGCATTTGGCTTTTGTCCTAGCATTTAAATTAGATTTGAGCAGAGGAGTTGGAAATTAAAAATCATTGAAAATGTTAAATTCTTCATTTAGCAGGCTTGTCACAATTTCGTCCCTTCTCATCACAGAGGAATGTGACCTAAGTTGGAGACGTGCTCCATTGTGTAAGGGATTGTGTGCTTCCTCATCAATATGGCATACCTTAGGGTTAAATGATTTGAGTTTTTTATTCGCAAACAAATATCATGCTCAGTTGAATTAACTCCAAATCATGATTTGAGCTTGGGAATTATCTCCGACGCTTTAGTTATTCGCCTTTGGGATATTTGGAGATCCAGAAGCACCCATTGTGTTTGTAAGCTAGTTTATCTTAACGCAGCTTTGTCCAATATTTATGAGATGGTTAAAACTTTAAATGTTTGTTTTCCTTACCATATTCTTGACTTGAGGATAGAGACAGCAAACTTGTTTCTTGGCACCCCCTTCAGGGGAAACTTTCATGTGGATGTCATTTGTTTTGGGAACCCAGAGCATGCTGATTGAGGGTTGTTAGCAGAAATTCTGTGGGGAATCGGCTCTAGTATGTCAGGTAGCCTGAAATTTCAAACATGTAGGTTGAGCTTGCTACTATTTATCACAGGCTAGAAAAGGCCACTATTTCAAACAAGAGAGTTTTATAAGCTATACTTTACTCTGACTCTATGTCATTTAGCTAATCTGTGATATTGTGTCTCCTCCTTACCACATCTATGTTGCCCTTAGCTTCATTATATTATATCTGCTGCAGTAGAATTGAAATATTCATGTCAAACACACTGCGTGAGGAAAATCAATGGGCTGATTTTCATTCAAAGATGGAAGCATATTCCAATGATAGATTGCTGAATTTTGATGACCCTCGGACTGGTCTGACCTCTACTGCTATCAGATAGTTTACATGTAACCTTTTTAAGGCAATAGTTCGGCTTCTTTTGTTTTGTTTCTTTTCCTTTATCTATCAAAAATTCTCAACTTCACGTCCCAAAACAATGTAGTTGGGGCAGAGATTTCTAAGTGAGACATTTTTAAATGAGTAATTTTTTTTTTTTGGTAACTAGGGATTTTTTAAATGAGAGTAATGAAACCAAATGAAATTTTTACAAAATTAAAATTATAAATATATTCATTACTCATGTTAAAAATAAATAATTTAATTTAATTTTTTATTTTCCAACAATAGGGATTCAGCTTTGGACTGTTGAATCAACAGTTTTCGACTCAACCAATGAGCTACAAACATATATGTAATTATTTAGTGGGACCTTGGATATATTAAACAAATATATAGGTGTTGAATATGTTTTGCAGTTTACTACAAAAATTTAAATTTTATTTTTCGTCCCTTTAAAAAATATCACACTCTTTGGTTCCTACATTGAATGATTTTTTGCACAAATGATCATGACATTATAAAATGTTCCTCTATAAAAATTTAAAATATTTTAACATTAGATGAATTAAATATAAATTTTTTTAACAATAAAAGTTCAAGATAAAAGTTACGAAAATATGGATTTAAAAATCAAATGTTGATCTCTTTTTTTTTTAAGGGCTTTTTATAATTTTTAAAATCTTACAAATGATAGTTCAAATCTCAATAAGTTTAATTGGAGGTCTTGAATTCAACATTTAAAATGTTTTTAAGTTGTGTACAAATGATAACCAACACAAAAAAAAAATTAAGATAAGGAAAGTGAAAATCAAGCCAAGTGATTTGTGCATAAGTTTTTGTTAATAATTTTTTGAAGTAGGTCGTCCACAAATCTTAACTCAATTAGTAAAAATGTTAGAATTGTTAGATCGGACACTATAACCGAGGTTTGAACTACGACATTTTTCATCTCTATCTGAGTTTAGAATGACTTTGAAAGTCATTTTGTCTATGTGAAAAAAAGATTTTATTTTTGAATTATGGTTTTTGAAAATTGTAGTTCCACGTAAAAGGTTGCTAAGAAACACCACGAAATTACCAATATAACCTCATCGGTAGTTAACTACCGATAGATTTTAACCAGCGATAGTTAATTGCCGATGTATTATTGGGATTAAATTTGTCATTTCATTTCATGGTGTTTCTTAGCACTTTGCGAAGTGTGAACAGCAATTTTGATGGTTTTTCATACAACTAATTGGGCCTAATGAAACCCATTGATATCACCATCCTCTGTAAAAAGTTGCGGTTTCCTTCCATTTCCTTTCGTTTTCTCTGTTCTTTCTGTTGAATTGCTGATCGATCGAGTCTGTCTCACTCATGGCGGAGGTACGCTCCTGAATATTCATCTTTAAATTCAATTTAATTTCCTTTTTTCGCTTTTCAATAATTCTGATTTATTTTCCTGTTTCGCTTTTGAAAGAGCATATTCATCTGTTATAAAATGTGTATTCTCTCGCTGATCTATTCAATCGTTTTGTTTCCTTCCTGTAAGATTGCATGTAATTTTATTCTATACGTGACGTTTGCAGCATTTCGTGTTTTTTAATTTTAAATTAATGTCGTTGCTAGTTTTCTTATAGTTCAATGTTGTTTTAATAGATTGAGATTATAGACAAGATGTCGAGTAAATCGCCAATTCGTTCCCTCTGAAATTGTATGAGTCGAGCATTTACACCGTCGAAATACAAAAAAGCCATGATTTTGAATTATATGGAGCAGAGCAGCTTGGTCCTTCTACTAACAAATTAGTCCATGAATCATATCATTTACTAGCAAATTAATCCCCGAATGATATCGCTTATTATCAAATTAGTCCTTACAAATTAATAGAGGGACCAATTTGCCCAACATAATTCAAAATAAGTCTTTCATAAGTATTTTCAAATTTCAGGGATGTAAATGTCTAACCATTGCAATTTCAGGGGTGAATTGGTTATTTACACTTAAACTTAGGCCCTTTGTGCTTTTTGGATGTTGAAATAATCCAGTCTAGAATATAAGCTAAAAATACATATATTTGGCTGTGTTGAATATATGCAAATTTAACTACTTTCATTCTATTCAACGAAATCATTTCTGAAATACCCCTCAATTAATATAAGTTGTATTTTCAATGACCGTAAAGGGTACCTTTGAGAATCCACTTATAGTTTCATGAGATGAGGAAAAATAATTGTATTTAACTAAATTTCTTAATTAGTGTGTGATTAATTATTTTTGCTTATAATCGAGACAGAAAGTACGTTTGGAAAGATAGTTAATAGCTTTCGACCTAATAGTTTCATGTACCTATAAAAACCTTACAGGGATCCCTACTGCTGGAGTAGTGATATACCGACGCAATCCTTCACTCGTAGTTTTGATTGAGGGTATCAATTTAGTATTTTCCAGGGGTCCAACTTTCAAACTATTAAAATCTCTATAGTTTTTAATAACTTTTATTTGTGTCCTTATAATCGGTACTCTAATGGTGGGGATCCGTTTGTAAATTCTTAAATCTATTGGAATTGCAGTTGGCAATTTCAAAACTACAAGGACCTAGTTTCAGTGGAGGCCTATTTGAACATCCCACAAAGTGAAAGGACTTACCAACAATTTATTTAACTGTCGTTTTTGTTAGTATGGTTGCTGCTAAAGTAATCAAACCAAAAGGTCTAAATTAATAGCCACAATCATTTTATAGTGTACTGGTGGATGGTAATCACAACTGCCTCAGGGATTCATTTATTTTTTGAATATTGACTCCACAATGATTTTTTTTTATTTTTTTTTATATTGCTAGTATGTTACTTATTATGATTCATTTCACCTATATCCTAGTTATCACAAAAAAAAATGTCATGTGACAATTTTGCTGCACTTTTTGACATTTGATCACAGCGTTTTAAGTTAGCCGTCTAAAGTTGGTTCTAGTTTTGCTGCAATAGCATTGATCCCCCTATGACACAATTTACATATAGTTTTGAATCAAGACATGTATTTTGTCTGTTTACATTTTCTTCGTTCATATGGATCATATATTTAAGACATGCTAATATTCATTGCTTAAAACGACATGGTATGTTTCATGATCACTCACTAGCTATCTGTCGAGACACGTATTATCCCATTTGTGTTTTAATTTTAATGCCACATATATCTTTCTATCTTGTTCTGTAGTGTTTTTCCTGACTTAATATTGTGTTGCTTCCTTTCCAGATTGAGCTAAAAACAGCACCTGTTGATTTTCGTTTTCCTACAACTAATCAAACCCGACACTGTTTCACTCGCTACATAGAGTTTCATAGGTGGATTTCCTGACTCTTGGCTATATGTTCGGCAAAAAGAGTTTTTAAGTCTTTAATTTAATCATGACTTTAATTACAGGTGCATGACAGTAAAAGGTGACAACTCAGGCGAATGTGAGAAATTTGCCAAATACTACCGTTCTCTTTGCCCCGGTGAATGGGTAAGCATCCCTTAACTTTTGTTTTACTAGCAAGCTTCTTATTTTATTGGTTTACTTGGTTCGGACTGACTGCAAATTTACCTTAGCGAAACTTAATGCGATTTATGGTGTTCAACACTCCATGAGAGTTAGTCCTTTCCACCGGCTAGTTTTAAAGATTTAGGAACTGGAATTTTTTTGTTGTTGCGATAAGAATCAATGAACTCCCAGTTCAATTCTCAACTTTTTATGCATTTGGGTTACCCTTATTTAGCATTACTAGTTGATGCAATTGTCTATCTATGTTTTTACATGATATTCTACATCGTTTAATGGAAGTTATTTTCTGACAATTGTTTGCTGATATATTATTCTGGTTTTGGATTACCAGTGTGCCATTTATCTGTTAGCCCTCTATGTCAAACCTCCGTAAGATTCAATATTTTTATTTATTTTTTTCAAATCGTGTTGCAATTAAAACTACTGAAAGATGTTATCCTGGACTTAATCGAATTCAAGTCATTTACCCTGAAAAAAAAAAGAATTTGTATTTATTGTGTTGAAAAAGATGAAACTTGTGCTTCAGAATAAATAAAATCTCTTCAATAAAAAGTCGTTCCAAAATTTAAGAATCTATGCTGTGGTGCTTCCCTAATTTTAACTAATAGTACATGTTTGGAGGCCTGGGATGTAGTGCTCAAAACAAATGAATGCATTCTGAAATCTGAATAATTATCTTCAAAACAAAGGCTAAAACAAGAAAGACCAAAAAGAATGTAGATAAAGAAAAGCCCTGTCTTGTCTGCATTTATTATACTAGGGAAACTCCTTATAATTTAATTTACACTGTATGGCCATTGCACGTCCTAGCTTCAAATGTTTTGAGCTTTTGTGCATTTATGCATTTTGTTTTGTATATGTGTGTAATTTTTCTTTTTTCTTGTTTGCTTTCCTCCCTCCCCTGGTCTTTTCCCCAATCACATTTACTTATTATCTCCATGACTAATGGAGCGTGTCTTATGTATGTAGTCTAGTTCTTTAGGATTTCACATTTTAGGCAATTTTCTTTGTTGACAAATGGACTTATTTTAGTATTCGGTATTTGACTAATGAATAATGATGGCATTACATTTTTTCCCTTCCTAGACATTTATCTTCAATGAAGTTAACTGGTATTGCCTGAAGTTCTTTTTGTTACCGTGTTTCGCTATTTAAAATTTCTGTTTGACGCAAATTATTGCAGGTTGACAAGTGGAATGAACAGAGGGACAATGGGACTTTTCCAGGACCTCTTTGAAAGCATGTGTGTTTGATACCCTTGTGACGACTTTTGAGACATGGAAATTCTGGAACATTCTGTTGGTTTATTTTCTTAAATACATTTGATTATTTTCTGTGTGGATCAATAAGGCAGTTTATGAATATTCACTCCACAAATTCTTGAAACCATTTTTCATTTTAAGCTAATATAATGATTCTGATAGACTATTTTCTTTGCTCAGAAAATTGAATTTAATCTTAAATTTATCAGCTCCAACCTACCCTAACAATTCCCCACCCTCTTTTGATAAAGAAAGCGGTAATTAAAATTAGGAAAATGCGAACTAAAATTAGTCGAACAAATCGCGAGTGATGAATGATGATCAGGGTTTTAAATGGGTCCCACTGCATTTAGATTACTCATAAATTGGTAAGACATGTGTGTTTCAATTAATAGAAGTGTTGGGATGTCCTATCTATGTTAAATAGAGTGTTCCTAGTGTTATTCCTTGAGGAGGTTAGCCCCACTCTCCTCTCTAACGCACGTTTTAACAAACTCTTTTCTATTGGTTAATTTAAGGAAAATTACATTGATCTATTAAAATATAATCCTTACCTCCTCTATTTTTCCAATGGACACAAACTTCCCTTGTCCTCAGAGTACCATCTTTTGACACATAAAGTCCACGTGTGGCTACCGGTGTCAGGAAGACATGGATAATTGCATAATAGTTGATGTTTTTTTTTGGTTCCGATTCCAAACTCTACCACTCTGTCTTAGAGTAATTCTTTCTCTTTCTCAAACACTTTTTGAAATAAATCAATTAAAGTAAGATATAATTTGGAATATATTATAAGATTAGTGGGATCCATTGTAAGTTTTATAAGAGTGGTATAGATATTTAAAAAACGTAGTTGAGTGGTTTAAATAATTGTAATGTATTACGTGAGATCCATTTATACCACCATGTAGAGTATTACGTGGAACCCATTTACTTTTGAACATATATACATAATTGAAAAAATGTAGAGAGAGAAAATAATTAAATAATATATATTTTTTAAATAATTTAATGAAATATACTTTTGTGTATACGTCTAAATGATGTGTCTAAATGCTTGTGTTCAAACAAATCTTTCCGGTAGGTGCCGTTTGAGTTTAAAAGAAGAAAAACCTTAAAGTTGTATCTGCCGTTTGAGTTAGAGAATGTCTAAAACCATTTTTTATTTTATTTTTTGCTTTATGAGACCGTCTGAAATCTAGTTGAATGAGCCAACAATATATTTTAGCCATTTATATAACCTTTCTAAGACCATAATAGTTTTGGTAGGGCCACCCACCTTTGCGATCAGATATATAAAAAGTTAGCATTTTCAATCAAATAAATCATCTTTGCAATCTTTAAAAACAAAAAAAAAAAAAAATCATCTTTGCATTGCATGTACACTCTATTCATGGTTAGACATTATCAATTAATTATTTGTTTACAAACTGTTATAGAACTAATCACGCAGCATCAACCGAATTGCTGCCAATATTTGTTTAAGTTAGAAAATAGAGATGCTCATTGTTCCAATGCTTCTGTCAATTGCTCTACCCTCCATTCGTCCAATAAAATATTCCCCAATAAATAGTCTCAGCTGGCCATTCTACTTTATTCTCCCAAACTACATTGTTTGTACTTTGTACTCTTCCACAAGCTCCACAATGCTGCTGCAAAAAGACCTCTATTATCACATGAAAGCTGATGCAAAACATAGAATAAAAACTCCTAAGCTCCGCCACACCTCCTTGCTCCTACCACAGTAATTGAACAAGAACAAGTGCAATCCACTTTTGGGCTCTGCTGCACATCAAGAACGTCAACTTGCATTACTTCCAACCATTGCATGAAGTAAATTATTACGTGAAAAACAACGAGTCTTAAAGATATGTGATAACAACGAATCCAGTTGCTTAAGTAACCTCCAACCCTTGCTTTGCTTTCCTAAAAGAGCCACGTTATATTATAGGTTACGAAAACCTATTCCTCCATCCTTTTGCTTATATCAAGCCTATCCCATGCCATGATACACCGTCTCTCCCAAAAAAATTAATATTTTCTAAGAATTAAATATGAATTTTTACCTTTGTGGCGCTTAAAAAATACATATTGAATTCATGTTTTTTTTTATTTTTTATTTTGGAGACTATTATAACATTCTACACATTTCTATAAAAATTTATTTAAAAATATGAAGCCTTCAAAGTAAGGATTAAAAGTGGTGATATAAATTTTTTTGTCAAATACCTCCCCGAGTCCTTTAAATTTCATGTTTGTTTCAGATAGATCCTTTAAGTTTCTAAGGTTTCAGATAAGTCATTTAAGTTTCGAGTTTGTTTTGGATAGGTCCTTTAAGTTTTTAACGTTTCAGATAGGTCCTTTAAGTTTCAAGTTTGTTTCAGATAGATCCTTTCTATCAACCTCCGTTAAGCCAAAGTTGATCTGGTTGGGGTAAAAATTGATGCAAAGTATCACAGAGAACCCCCTCACCTACTTAACAGACATATCAACTTTGGATTAACAGACATAACAACTTTGGCTTAACGGAGGTTGACAGAAAAGATCTTTCCGAAACAAACTCGAAACTTAGGAGACCTATCTGAAACCTTAAAAACTTAAAGGACCTATCTGAAACAAACGTGAAACTTAAATGACCCAAAGAGGTATTTGGCCAAAACTTTTTAATGACTAAAAGTCGAAATATTTTTTAAAAGAACTAAAAGAAAAGTTGGTGTATTTACGAGGATCAAACATATTTACTATTTTAAATAATTGCATTTTTTTTAACGTTCAGTCGTTTTTTGACAAACAATAAATTACAACTACAACTTTAAAACATCACAAACATCAAGGGGTATTTTGATTCAACTTTTGGTTTTTTGTTTTCGAAATAGTCCCTAACGTGAAAATGATTCGTTAATATTGTCAAATTAGTCCCTTAATATACTTTACTACTTAAATATTAATCTTTATAAGTACTTGTTTATTGTCATATCAGTCATTACTTAACACATCAAACGCATCCATTTGACAAAAATGACATTAAATTTTTTTTTTATTTAGAAATTATAATTTGGATGACAAAAATGAAGTCAGTTTAGACCAGAGTTTACACCCATTTGACGATTTGATGACTAACATCTTGGCATTCCAAATAATTTCTACAAGTATTCGTTAAAATGTGATTCAATTACCTTTTAACTCTACAAAAATCACCCGTTAAAGTTGCTCTCTTCATTTGTCAACCAAATATGGCAGTGCCCTTATGACTCATTTTTACCATATAAGAAAAGAAAAATTAGCATTTCTAGAGCATGAACTTGAGACGTTGTTTTAACTAAAAGAAATTTATGTTTACTTCTAATAAAAATGTATGATCCACTTCATGTTTCTTTGCTTCGATTAAAATCCCTGCACATTAGAGTAATGACTGATGAGCATATGTAATTTAGATTCTAAGTTGCATTACATCGACGAAGTTAGTTGACAACTAAAACAAACGAGCATTACAATGAGAAACCATAGCAAAAAATGACATGTAATGAAAGATATAACCTAATAAGTTCATAAACACAATAATGTAAGTAAACGTCAACATAGCATGTGCTCATATAGTCCTTCACTGGTAATAGGTTCCAACTCCTCTTGACTCAACAACTGAATGTACTTCATTTGAAATTCAAAATTTCTATTCCATCTCTAGTATCTTTGATCAAAGGAGCATATTATGATACAATGGATGTTGATGAAAGAGTTTTTTGATTGAACATCTTCATTTTCTTAATGTGTTTTTTCCCTTTTTTATGCCCTTCCATCACAACTTGTGAGGTAGTGCCAATTTGACAGAGCTCACACCATAAACCTCCAACATTCATTGTTTCTGTCAATGCATTTTTCTTCCCAGCTTCCTCAGTTGCAGCAGCACCTTTTTTACTCTCAAAAGAATCTACATTTTCATTTTTCTCCATATATTGCTCCTCATGTTTAGATTCTAATACTCTTTTATCAACCATCATTTCCTCGAACGTCTCATTTTTAGATTCTGTTACACTTACACCATTATCCGCTACCATCTCTGCAAGTTGATCCTCATTCTCCTCAGTTTTAGATTCTGTTACACTTACACCATTATCTCCCACCATCTCCACAAGTTGCTCCTCATTTTTGGATTCAACCACACTTTTACCCACCATTGTATCCACAAGCTTCTCCTCAGTTTTAGATTCCGTTACATTTAAACCATTACCAGCCATAGTCTCCACATGCTGCTCCTCATTTTTTGATTCTGCATCAACCCCATTCTCATCAACCCTTGATATGGTTGTATTAACAACTGCATCAGCCATAATCTTCCTTTTCTGTCTTGCTTCTCTAGCCTTATGCTTCTTACCTTTCAGATGATCATTCAAGCCATTCTCACTTGAGGCTTTAATCTGACACAGGTCACAACTCCACTCCTTCTTCAGCTTTTTGTTCAAACCAATTGCAGAAGGCTCGTCGTCAAGAACATCATGTGTCACTGCTTTTCGCTTTGCACCATAGAGATCGGGGTCTGGCTTAGCCTGCAATTAGGATACTCAAATAAAACATCACATGCTCACATACTTAAACATTCACTACTTGTTCAAATACACAACATTTCAAATTTTATCATCACATTAGTAAAGGTGGCCTAATCAGCCACAACATAACTCCACTCCATATTTATACACAACATTACGGCAGTTAAGGCATTTGCCTTGGACACAATTAGTTTTTAGTAGTATTATAATCCCCAAGTATATATTTTTTAATCTAACTCTATAATTTGGTCTAGCATTTTTCCTACCTTAGACCGGAACACTATCCACTCTCTTAAATGTTCTTAATATATATAAGTTTTTAGTCCCTTTAAAAAAACATATTTTTATTTTAGGCCTTACAAATATATCGCTTTTATTCCCTGTAGTTTTGTTTTAATTCTTGCAAAATTTATTCATATAAGCATTGAGCCATGTATTATGTTGTAATATTTATTCCAGTCCATTATCTCACTCATATTAGAAAGACCGTATCAAATACTCTACATAATAGAGTGTTCAATTCCTATATAATTAAATTTTGCCAAGGTTAAAAACATAACAAGGGACCAAAAACAAAATATAGTATATTTACAAAGACAAAGAGCAAAAAACCATTTTTACATAGATTAAAACGAAAAATAATATATTTGCAAGGATCAATTACATATTAAAACTATAAACAAAAAAATTACATATTAAAACCAAACAATAAACATTAACTTAACCTACGTATATAACAAAATTCAATAACGGCGCCTAGTTATATATATATGTAGGGCAGAAATGTCATCTCAACATTTATTTGGGACAACAAAACTCTACAACTTTTTAAACGGTTCCTTCAAAAACAAACTGTTTAAACGGTTAAAGTAGTTCACAAACATATCAAGTATTGCAACTAATTACGTAACCATCAAATGAAATTATTACCGAAAATTTAAAGGGATTAATCTTAATTTTGAAGTATTCAAATCTACATATAATAAGAAAATCTGGAATCATATAGTTAATAATGTAATTTGTAGTTCCCTAAAAAAAATGTTAAAATTTGTAGTTAATTAAGTTCAGTTTTTGGTTAATGAATTATCTAATCTTGACATACTAGTTAACCACTAGTTGAATGTGTTAAACATGTGTGCAAAATGTAGTAGAGAAGTGATAAAATACAACGGAATAATGTTATATGTGTTGATGTTAAATAACGATTACGTCTTTTATCAAAAGTGTCGGTACTCTAAAAACAATAAATAATTTAAAGTATATAAAATTATAAAATTCATTAATTTTGACTGGAAACCGTGTCCCAATGCACTATTCACGCGTCCCAATGCTTAAAAAACATGAAAAGGTAGAAACTTCAATTTGGAGCGTTAGCCAAAACAACGGTGGACCAAAACAGCGGTGAGTGTGGTTTTCACGATGATTTCAAACGGGTATTAAATTGATGATTATATAATATATGCATTAAGGAAAATATTTGGCGTACACCTCATGTGAATAAGAGAAAAAATTGATAGATATAAAGTAATGTGATAGATGTCATAGTTTGTTATGTGATTAAAAAAAAAATATGAGTAAAATTGAGATGTTGAAAGGATTTGTATGAAGTTTAGAGATGTCTGTTATGGATTAAATTGATGGTTTTTTACATGGGTGTGTTAACATAACAATTACACTACACAAAGACAAGAGAAGAGAAGAGAATAGAAAAAGTTATGAAACTGACCAATAGAATAACTTTGTCCTTGTCACTGGTCTGTGAAGAATGTTTGATTTCAGGAGGGGCCAAAATCAAGGCTGGTTTTGAAGCACCGATGTGATCATCAACTGCAACAGGATTCATCATCATCGGTGTAGAATTGAGAGGCCTCTGTGTAGTTCCAAACGCCCCTTCCATTGCAAGCTCCCTCCTCACTTCCTCCTCCAACTCCATCCGCCGCAAAATATCCCGCCGGATTTGTGCCTTCTCCATCTCTCGCCGTAATGCCGCCTCATTGGTGGCCAACGGTACTCGAGAGCCAGAAAAACCACCGTCCACTAATCATCATAACAACAATAATAAATAAATTATATCAGAATCAAAACAAGAAGAAAAAAAAAAGATTTTACGATTGAATTACTTGGAAGAGATCGATCAGGGAGATATGTGACAGTGGGAAGAGAACGCTGCATGGTTGATGGATTGAAGTTGTCGATAGCTCGAAATTTGAACTCCATTGAAGAAAAACTTGAAACTGTAAATATTCAGAGAGAAATAAACACAAAAACAAAACCGGTATTAACTAACGTATATGAAGAAGAAGAAGACCAGTCTCAGAGCCTTAATATATAAGAACACGTTTCTTGTTTACTCATAAAATAATACCGTATAAATAAATACTAAATAGTTTGATGAAAACTTCCTGCCAAAAAGAAAAGTAAAATTTGATGTTTTATATTTTTTCTGCGTAAATAAATTTATTGATCAGAAAGAATATCCGGTAAAAAAATTCTTCTGAAATGATATATAAATAAAAATAAATAAATTATAAGCAAATCTTAAAATATTTTCTCATATACCGTCAAAAAAAAAAATTCTCATATTTTAACTATACATGTATGTAGTCCTAGTTCAGTCGTTAAGACAATGTATAATATATGTAAGGTCTGAGGTTCAAACATTGTCCACCAAAAAAAAACTATACATATATGTTCTTAAAAAAAAAAACTATACCTATGTTCGATTAATTGTTTAGTTTTCATTGGACCTAAACTATACCTATATGTTCTTCAAAAAAAAGTATACCTATGTTCAATTAATTGTTTAGTTTTCATTGGACCTTTGGCCCTCTCTTGAACCAAAAGAAAATAAAAATAAATAAATGGAAATCGAATATTTGGTGAAGTTTTATCCTTTTTAATTTTAGCATATATATAAACGACTTTAATTTTTTTGCCAATTTTTTTTATTTACAATTTAATATTTCTTATTTTATTAAATAACCTTTACTGTTACAATAAAAAAAAAACTATTTTACCAAATATCTATACTTTTATATGAAAAAAAATTACTATGTTTTTGGTGCAAATGACTTTATCTGTAATTTTACCATGTATGTCATGAAAAATTATATATACTATCGTTTAGACGGACACTCTGTACACGTCTGTCCATTTTTCTTATTGTGCTAATGCATATAAATTATAAACTGAAATTTTTATGAAATTTTGATCAAAATTAATTTGATTTTGAATAAAATTATAAATATAAATAATATATGTTTTTGTACTTTCATATTGAATTATACTTGTTTTTTCAATGATACTAACAATATAACAAATATAACATTTTTCAAAAAAGTATAACAAATATAATATAAATTCTTATCTTTTTAAATGACACCAACAATCTGATCAAATTTACTTAAAAGTATAATTGAAAAGAGAAAAAGTCAATCCAAACTGATCAACTTTCTTTATATATAGTGTGTATATTTGTCAAAAAGATATAGTGTGTGTGTATATATAATCCAACATCACCATGGTTATAATCGGTTAACCACTCTAAAATCTACGACCCAGAAGATGTAGATTGAATTTGATTTGGCGGGCAATATTGTACTCTTGTAATTATCTTAGGAACACTCACATTGTTGACTCCTGGAGTATTATTGCTTTGAAGGCTTGTTTCCTCCTTAACTATTTGCTCTTGGAAGTTCCATATGCTTAGAAACTGTAACATCATCCTGGGTTTAGGCCTTCTTTGTAATAAAAACAAAAAGAAACTGTAACACCAACATGTTTAGACTATAACTTTTTTCATTCTAGTTGTTTCTCGTGCGTCCTATTTTTTTCTTCCTAAAATATCATTTGTTCGGATTATATACTCCGAACAATATTATAGGATTTTTCGAGTTTTATAATTTGAAACCTCTTATTACCTAGATTTTCAGAACAACCATAATAGTTGAAAATGACAAATATATATACAGAAAAGTAAAGAGGAAAACATGGTGATATAAATTCTCATTTTAGTAATATATAAATACTTTCATATTATGTTTACATTAAAATTGAAGTTTCTTCCACATGCTAATTTATTAAAACAAACATGTGATACAAGAAGATGGATGGGGAAGGAGGTTGAGGTAAGATTTGTTTCCTCTAAAGAGAGGAAGACTTTGATAATCAACCTTACACCCCAAACAAATGGTGCCAACCTAGAGAGCGGCATCATGTCCTTTGACCATTCGTACAAACCCTAAAATATTAGAGTATCTTTTTTGTATGTAAGGTCAACAGTGGAAGCACATTGTAAAGGAAAAGAGGAGAGAATATGAGATAATGGAACGAGAATTGTGGAGGATTAGTGAGTATTTATATGAGAGATTTTGTGGAGGGTGGTGCATAGAGAGTAAGGGTATATTAATTAGGGTAAAAAGATGTTAAAACTGGTCTCAATAGTCAATGAAACAGGTCTGACCAAATGACAATGTGTCTAATGAGTTAGTCTTGTTGACCAAGGCACAATCCAATTTCTATGGTGGTTCAAATTTCATAAACCGAAATATCCCCACAACTTATCGGATTATATAATTCGATCTGCACCTAGATTGTGTTAAAACCAGTTAAGTAAATGATTTTTTTTTGGTCCACAACACACATAAACTTGTGTAAATATATTTGTTTGGTTCATTTGCTGTAAAAAAAAACACATCAAATAATCATGGACCCTTCAGTTATTGATCTCAATAGCAAGCTAGTAGTAGTTTACTACAACGAGGGAAAACCCAATATGTTCAGGGTCCAGGTTGATGTTGAAGGGGAGAAAAACACAAGAAGGGGGGGTTGAATTGTGTTTTAAAATAAAACGTTTTTCTCTTTCCAAAAACTCAGAATCAGAATGATCAGAAGCTAGATAGACAGCTTCTGAAGATACT